>ERZ791922.71-NODE-71-length-95195-cov-3.432815_pt1 | contig 95195 bp, 77 predicted proteins | sample MGYA00510134_ERZ791922 | MGnify/ENA primary metagenome ERZ791922 (study PRJEB30046, sample SAMN00792101) | human gut metagenome | study: EMG produced TPA metagenomics assembly of the A metagenome-wide association study of gut microbiota in type 2... | reverse complement strand
TGTAAGCTATCATTTTTTTAAAAGAAATTATTAATTAGAAAAATAAGATAAAAAATTGACATAATAAGTATTACAAAGATAACATTCGTTGATTGAAAGGGAACAGGGGAATGAAATGAAAGACGAGGATGTTAAAGTAAGAGGTCAACATAATAGAAATGATTCGGAGGATGATTTTTTTCCGGATCGCATTGAGATGCCTGAGGAACTGGAGTCACAAGATGATTTTTTGAGTGAAATCAGTGAATCGTTAAAGCAACAGGTGAACGAGGAACTGATGCAAGAGGCAGGGGGAACGACGGAAGAGATGAGTAATAATAAAACTAAAAAAAAGGGCAAGAAAAAAGCACTAACTATAACATTATCAATCTTAGGTGTATTACTGCTCACAGTTGGCCTTATTGTTGGAACACCAGCTGGACGTAATTTAATATATAATGCAGTGGGTGGTTATGTATCTGGGCGTATTGATAATGAGGAAGCTGAGAATAAAAAACCAAGTAATATTTTTGGAGACCATGATGAAGGGGATCTTGAAAATACGGATCCTAATCTTAGAAAAGAAAAATATGTCGCGAACTTTTTAATTGCGGGTGTTGAAGAAATAGGCGGTGGTGGACGTACTGACTCCATTATGATAGCATCTGTAAATAAGAAGGATAATACAATAAAATTAACCTCTATCATGCGAGATTGTTACGTTGAGATACCTGGTAAAAATTCAAACAAGATAAACGCAGCCTATGCCTTTGGTGGAATGGACCTATTGGTAGAAACAGTAGAACAAAACTTCAAGATAAAGATTGATGGTTATGCAACTGTGAATTTTGATTCCTTTGAAAGCATTGTCGATATTTTAGGTGGAGTTGATATTGAACTTGGTGCAGAAGAAGCAAGATATTTAAATACAACCAACTATATTTCAAACCCAGCATATCGTAATGTTAAGGCTGGTATGAACCACTTAAATGGTAATCAGGCACTTGGATACTCTCGTGTAAGAAAAGTTGTAACACTCGGAGGAGCAAACAATGACTTTGGTAGAACTCTTCGTCAGCGTCGAGTATTGAATGCTATTTTTGAAGAGTATAAGTCAAAGAATTTATTTGAATTAATGTCAATTATGGATCAGATTTTACCATTGATTAAAACAGATTTAACTGGTTCAGAAATATCTTCGGTATTACAGGCAATTGTAGAGAACAGAATATTTACAATTGAAAACAATCGTATTCCTGCAGAGGGAATGTATAGTGCTGGAAGAAATGAAGTTGGTTCTGTATTATTATTGGATTTTGAAGCTAATGTTAAAGAATTGTACCGTATCATCTTTTTAGATGAGGAAGTAACACCTACACCAGAAGTCCTCATTGATACTCCAAACTAAACTACAAGTAGAAATTAGTGGAATTAATAAATACAGAATTTAGATTCGGTATGAGAAGATAGGCAAATCACAGAAAAGTGAGGTAGCTAGACGAGAGTTTAGTTACCCCGCTTTTTTTAGGGATTATGGAAAGTTTTCATAGAAAATATTATTATAATTGGGAAAAATGTATATAAAGATATTTCATATTTCGAAAAAAAAGGGACAAATGAATGGAAATATGGTATACTAATTACATATTTAAAGCTGAAAAAACGAAGGATGATATTCCAATCTATAGGAGTGAAAATATTGTGTTGGCGCCCAAATCGCAGGTTGGTGCCATAATGGGAGACTTTTATGAAAAGAAAAACGGACATACCCTGGGAAGAGTTTGACCCATCCAATGATGAGGAGTTTCAAAGAAACCTAGAGAACGCTTTTTTAGAGGACGAACCAGAAGAGCAGATTGAGCTGAACCATAACGAGGATATACAGTGGATCGACATAGAGGCATCCGTAAGGGAAAAAGATTTAAAACAAAGCACGTATGATAATATTAAAACATTTCATGAAAATGCAATTGAATTTGTGGAAAGCAATGAGAAAGAAAATGATAATTTTGAGCTTTATGAAAAAGCAGTACATAGCATAGTCAATCAAGAATTGATGGATGCGAAGGAAGAGGTGACGCTGACTGACAAGTTAAGTAGGGAAGAGGAAGAGATTATTTCAGAGATTACAAGATCATTAGCAAAACAGATCGATCCAGAATTAGCAGTAGAAAAAACGATGGAATCACCTTTAGAGGAACAGAGCCCAAAGGTATCGAAGAGACGAATTCAATTTATAAAGATAGGGATACCAATCTTAATTTCCCTTGGAGTACTTTTGTTTTCTGGATGTATCTTATTGTTTACAAAAACAGGACAGAATTTATTAATTCGTCTTGGAGCAAATTTTGCAGCTACTAAGTTTAATTATGACGATGGCAGTGGACATAAGGTGGAGATTATTCCAGATATTACGGATGCTCCAACGGATGATGATATAGAGAAAAATAAAGAAGATGTACAATTAAATGCAAATGACGGAACGATAAGACATGAGGATTATGCTGTTAACATTCTGCTTCTTGGAGAAGAAGCAATTTTTTCTGGAAATTCCAGAGGACGTACGGATGTTATGATGATTGCAACGCTAAATTCAAAAGAAAAATCCATTAAATTAACATCATTAATGAGAGATATGTATGTTCAAATACCGGGCTTTCAGGATGATAAGTTAAATTCTGCGTATGCTGTCGGTGGAATACCGATGTTATTTGACACGATTGAGTTAAACTTTGATATAAAATTAGATGGATATTGCCTTGTAGGATTTGATGATTTTGAAAAGATTATTGATAAGCTAGGTGGGATTGATATTACATTAACCTCTACGGAGGCAAACTGGTTAAATACTACCAATTATATATCAAATCCTAAGTATCGAACTGTAACAGCTGGACTTAATCATATGAATGGGAATCAAGCACTTGGTTTTTGTCGAATTAGAGATGTTGCCAGCGGAACGAAAGAATTTAATGATTTTGGAAGAACTTCTAGGCATCGTACTGTTTTAGATGCTATTTTCAATAAATATAAGTCACTAAATTATTGGGACTTAGCTACGCTTATGTATAGTTGCTTACCAATGGTGACGACGGATTTGGATGCGAAAGAGCTTGAGACTTATATACAGCTAGCACTAGACATCGGATTAACGGAGCTAGGTCAGCTTCGTATCCCAATCAATGGAGCATTTGAAGATGCGTATATAAGTAAAAAAAGTGTTATTATACCGAATTTGCAAAAAAATGTAGAAGCGCTGCACACTTTTATTTTTGGTGCTGAGTAATTAGGTATAGGGGGGTACACTATGGAAATACAATTATGGAGAGAGATACTGGAACCATATGCTCTTGCTGTTGACGAGCTTACGGTGAAATTTAATCATATTATTGAGGCATATCGAAAAGCAGGTATGTACTCTCCAATTGAGCAGGTTACTGGAAGGGTAAAGACAATCTCAAGTATCCTTGAGAAAGCTCAGAAAAAGTCAATTGAATTAGATCATATCGAAGAAAAGATTGAAGATATTGCTGGAATTCGAATTATTTGTCAATTTGTGGATGATATTTATAAAGTAGTGGAATTAATAAAAAATCGTTCTGATATGTCAGTTGTCAGTGAAAAAGACTATATTACCCATAAAAAAGATAGTGGATATCGAAGTTTCCATATGATAATTTCTTATCGTGTTGAAACACTCTATGGACCAAAAGAAATTCATGCTGAAATTCAGATAAGAACATTAGCAATGAATTTTTGGGCTACCGTAGAACATTCCTTACAATATAAGTACAAGCAAAATATGCCAGACAATTTACGTCAGAGACTACACAAAGCTGCAGAAGCAATCGTGACTTTAGATGCAGAGATGTCCTCTGTACGCGGTGAAATTATGGATGCTCAGAACTCTTTTAACATCCGTGCGAATATTGTAGCTGATATTTTGACTAACATACAGAATCTTTATAAAGTAGCAAACAAAAGAGAAGTTGTAAAGATTCAAGATGAATTTTTTCGTATCTATGAAAGTGAAGACTTAAAACAGTTGGAACGATTTAATAAGGAGCTTGATATTATCTCCGAAGGTTATCGGGCCCAGAGCCTTAGATAAGAAGATTTAAGGAGCCTTTGGCATTTTATTCAAACAAGGAAAAGTGCGCGAAGCGTACTTTTTCTTATTCATGACAATAAAAAGTTCGCAAGCGTACTTTTTATTATAGTTATAGTGGCACGTCATATTACTAAGATATAAGAATAGAAAGGTTACAATACATGAATATAAGATTACCGGAAGAGTTTAAAAAAAGAATGCAGGAGATGCTTTCTGACGAATATGAAGCATATGAAAAATGCTATGAGGAAAAACACCGAGGTGGACTTCGCATTAATACACTAAAATTAAACAATGAGGTATTTGAAAAAATAAGTCCCTATGAGATAAAACGTGTTCCCTTTATTCCGAATGGCTATTATTATCCAGAGAAAGAACAGCCAGCAAGACATCCTTATTATTTTGGTGGATTATACTATATACAAGAACCAAGTGCTATGACTCCAGCAAGCTTACTTCCGGTAGAACCAGGGGATAAAGTACTTGATTTATGTGCAGCTCCTGGTGGTAAGAGTACAGAATTAGCTGCGAAGTTACAAGGAGAGGGCGTTTTAGTTGCCAATGACATCAGTAATTCCAGAGCAAAAGCACTATTAAAAAATATAGAACTATTTGGAGTTAGAAATCCAGTAGTAGTGAGTGAAGCACCAGCAAAACTAGTCAATACCTTTACAGGATATTTTGATAAAATATTAGTAGATGCTCCGTGTTCTGGAGAAGGTATGTTTCGAAAGAGCCCAGCCATTATGAAGAACTGGGAACAGTACGGCGTGGATTATTATAATAAACTACAAAAAGAGATTATACTATTGGCTGCAAAGATGCTTAAGCCAGGGGGATATCTGCTTTATTCCACATGTACCTTCTCAAAAGAAGAGAATGAAGGCACAGTTAAATTTTTACTCGAAGAAGAACCAGAGATGGAGATAGTTCCAGCAATCTGGAATTCCTTAGAGAATCAGCCAGAGTATCCGCTTCGAGAAGAAGATAGGGTTCGCTTGGAGAACATGAAAGAACGGAATCATGTTTCTTATGAGGGATTTGATTTTGGTAAACCAGAATGGGTAGAAGGACCAAAGGAATTGGTTCATACCCTGCGTCTATGGCCACAGAGAATTGAAGGGGAGGGGCACTATGTGGCTCTGCTTCGTAAGAAGGAAACTGCTTCTAGTAGCCACCATGAGCCATACTGTGTACCAGCAAAGGAAACAAAACAGATATCGGAAGAAGCAAAGGAATTTTTCCAAAAGCTTCGCTTACCAATTGACCTCAATCGAATAACAGTAAAAGAAGATCGTCTCTATCTTTTACCAGAAGACTTGGTAGATTTAAAAGGACTGCGAATTCTACGTTCTGGATTATTATTAGGAGAGATGAAAAAGAATCGATTTGAACCAAGTCAGGCATTAGCTTGTGCACTAAAAGCTTCAGAATATGATAATATCTATAATCTCTCCTCCAAGGATGAGGATGTGATACGTTATCTTAAATGTGAATCAATTGAGATTAAAAAGGAATGTAAAGATGGATGGATTTTAGTTTGTGTCGATGGGTATCCGCTTGGGTTTGGTAAGTATAATAAAGGAAGTTTTAAGAATAAGTATTTACCGGGCTGGCGTTGGATGTAGTATGAAATTCGAATAGAATGTATGTAGAAGATGACATATGATGTGATATATTAATATAATTACGTACGAGACGGGAGGCAGGGATGAGTAAATCAAATTCGATGTTAAGACTAGATAAATACCTTGCAGATTTATCAGTTGGAACTAGAACAGAGGTAAAGCAGCTGATTCGAAAGGGAAGAGTAATGGTCAACGGGAATACCATCATTGTGCCAGAAACTAAGGTAAATAGTAATCAAGATAGAATCTCCGTGGATGGCAGAGAGCTATCCTACGTTCATCTAGAGTATTATATGTTAAATAAGCCCGCTGGAGTTGTGTCTGCATCCAATGATAAGAAACAGACAACCGTTGTTGATTTAATAGAGGAAGCAAAGAGAAAAGATCTTTTCCCTGTAGGACGCTTAGACAAGGATACCGAGGGACTTTTAATTATAACAAATGATGGCGATTTAGCGCATCAGCTTTTAAGTCCGAAAAAACATGTAGATAAAGTTTATTTTGCAAGACTTCGTGATCCTCTTAAAAAAGAAGATGAAGAAGCATTTGCATCTGGACTAACCATTGATGAGGAATTTACTGCCTTACCAGCTGTTTTAAAACGTGTCTCAGAGCGAGAAGCTTATGTGACCATTCGAGAAGGAAAATTTCATCAAATTAAGCGAATGTTTGAAGCGGTTAAGAATGAAGTGGTATACTTAAAACGTATATCTATGGGGAGTCTTAACCTTGATGAGAATCTTTCACTCGGGGAATATCGCGAGCTTACGGAAGATGAAATCAAGGCATTACGAAGTAGCAAATAAATTTGAACATGTGTAATTACTACTTTGCTTGGTTAAGGGTAGTATGAGATAAGAATGAAAATATAAACAGGTGCATTCCCTGTTTTAATCTAAGAAAGTACTAAGGTAAGCAGAAATTTAGATTATTGAAATAGGTACGCATGCTAAAGTTATATAGAGGGAGTTATCATGTTAAAGAATATAAATGCGGTTATTTTTGATTTAGATGGTACTTTAGTTGACTCCATGTGGATGTGGAAGGCAATCGATGTGGAATACTTAAGTAGATTTGGAATTGATTTGCCCGAAAATCTACAACGAGAAATTGAAGGAATGAGTTTTTCTGAAACTGCGGTATATTTTAAAGAACGGTTTCAGTTAGAACCTTCCGTGGAAGAAATTAAAGATGCTTGGAATGAGATGGCATATGAAAAATATACAAATGAAGTTCCATTGAAACAAGGAGCACTTAAGTTTTTACAATACCTAAAAGAAAATAATATAAAAACGGGAATTGCAACCAGCAATTCTAGGGAGCTTGCCAGTGCGGTGCTAAAAGGGCTTGATGTGGAACAGTATTTTGATGCCGTTCATACTTCTTGTGAGGTAGCCAAGGGAAAACCGTCACCAGATATTTACCTATATGTTGCAAAGAAGCTTTCCGTTGAGCCAGAAAACTGTCTGGTGTTTGAAGATATTCCTCAAGGAATCTTAGCAGGAAAAAATGCTAATATGAAGGTTTGTGCTGTTTGGGATGAGTTCTCCGTACCAATTGAGGAGGAAAAGAAGAGATTAGCGGATTACTTTATAAAGTCATTTGATGAGGTATCGAAAGAATAGAGGTACTCCGTGCTAGATTATCTAGTTATGCTAGTTTGTATTCATGTTTGGGAATCTACGATATTAGAGCTAACAATAAATGTACGGAAGAATGGAGATACGGATGAATAAAATCAAAAAGGGAGAACACGGCTATATTAGGTATCGTAAAAAAGTTCAGTTTATAAAGTCACTGACTATGTTTTTGGTAGCTGCAGCTATCTTTATCCTAGGTTTAGCTCTTAATAAGTGGGAGAAAACCAACATATTTACAATTCTAGCAGTTCTTTGTGTATTACCAGCTGCAAAGCAGTTAGTTGGTTTTATCATCATTGCACCGTATACTTCTGTTCCCGATGAGATTTATCAGAGAATAGAGGGGCAATTAAGTAGGAAAGAATGCCTCTATACGGATGTTGTATTTACTTCACCAGATAAGGTAATGAATCTGGATTTTCTTACGGTTGTTGGAAATCAGGTATATGGACTCATTAGGAAAGAGAAAGTAAAGAAAGATTACATGGAAAAATATTTGATAGAGAGCTTTAAAAAGCAAGGTTTACCAGTGAAGGTTACAATATTAAAGGATGAGAATAAATTTATCCAGCGTGTTAATCAGGGGAATGTGATTGCAATGAAAGAAGAGGAAGAAAAGGCACTGACCAACTTATTGCTGTCCTTCATGGTTTAATATAGTTTTACCATTTTTCGTGTTCAAAATTCTTTTCTGAGATATAGATGATTTTATGCGTATGTAGGAAGTAACAATCTTATGATGCTTGTTGATAGATTAATAGTAAAGGATGTTAAAAAAGTGAGAGAAATCACTATTGTAAAAAATGAAGCAGGTCAAAGACTTGATAAGTTTCTAGTAAAATACCTTAACAAGGCTCCCAAAAGTTTTTTTTATAAAATGCTTCGAAAGAAAAACATCACCTTAAATGGGAAGAAGGCAGAGGGGGCAGAAAAGCTCACGGAGGGAGATATTGTTCGTCTTTTTTTATCGGAGGAGACAATAGAAGGATTCAAAGAATCATATCAACTGGATGCGAAGGTGAATCAAAGCGCTGAGAAACTAGAGGTTCTATATGAAGATTCTCATGTGGTTATTATTAATAAACCAATTGGTATGTTATCACAGCGTGCAAAAGAGACAGACGTTTCTTTAGTTGAGTTATTAATTGCTTATCTTTTAGAGACGGGAAGCTTAACAAAAGAGGAATTATCGACCTTTAAGCCTTCGGTATGTAATCGGCTGGACCGAAATACGAGTGGGATTGTAATTGCCGGAAAAAGCTTATTCGGACTTCAGGAAATGTCAGCTAGGTTGCAGGATCGAAGCCTTCATAAATATTACCGCTGTATTGTCAAAGGAATGATGACAAAGGGAGCGCGAATTGAAGGATATCTTGCAAAAGATGAGAAAACAAATAAAGTATCCATTTATGCGAAAGACCTGAAAGATGGCGAGAGTTCTTTTATTGAAACTGAATATAAACCAATTATTAGTAAAAATGGATATACATTATTAGAGGTGTTATTAATTACTGGGAAGACTCATCAGATTCGTGCTCACTTAAGTAGTATTGGGCATCCGATTATTGGTGATATGAAATATGGAGAGGAAGCATTGAATAAAAAATTACAAAAGCAATATGGATTAAAACACCAGTTACTTCACTCCTATCGATTAGAATTTCCTAATCTTCCTAAAGAACTAGATAAACTAAGTAATCAAAAGATAATAGCACCACCTCCTAAGTTATTTCAAAACATAGAAAAAAAATTATTTATCTAGAAAAAAGTTTATTTCGCAGTTAGATAAAGTATGGAATTTTGCAAAAGATAGTGAAAAGGAGGGGGAATCAATGCCATCATGGAATTCAAGAGGGCTTCGTGGATCAGCCTTAGAAGAGTTAATAAATTTAACATTAGAGAAGTATAGGGAAAACCGATTAGCATTAATTCAAAAGGTACCAACTCCGATTACACCAATTCAGATCGACAAAGAAAAACGTCATATTACACTAGCTTATTTTGAACAAAAAAGTACAGTTGATTATATTGGAGCGGTTCAGGGGATACCGGTTTGTTTTGATGCAAAGGAATGTGCTGTGGATACCTTTTCCCTGCAAAATATCCATGAACATCAGGTAAAGTTTATGGAGGACTTTGAAGAGCAGGGTGGAATATCCTTTATTATAATTTATTTTTCAAAGAAGGATGAGTTCTATTACTTACGATTTCAAGAACTCATGCAATTTTGGAATCGAAAGTTATCTGGAGGAAGGAAGAGTTTCCGTAAAGAGGAGCTTTGCGAGGATTTTTATGTAAGAAGGCATAGTGGAGTATTTGTTCCATTTTTAGAGCTGTTACAAAAGGACTTATTGGCGAGAGAGGATTAATACTCCTCGCCAAAGTCTGTCTGTGACAGCTCTTTTTGCAAGAAAAGGAATATTTTTAACGGCGTTTATTCCCTTGACACAGAAAAACATTTGCATTATAATAAGTTAACTTCGTATGGTAGCGAATTATCACGTTACCTTAATAAAGTGTGATAAATCTACTTAAAACATCTTTTTGGTGAGTGACTTCATCTTCTTAATCAAGAAGTGCAGAAATATAAGTACTCTTTTACAAGAATTGTCGTAATACAGTTACTATTTCAGTGTAGATATACAGATACCACTTTTGTAAGAATACTCGAAATGCAAATACTTCTTTATTAAGAATATTAAATGAATATAAGTATTAAAGTAAAAGAATAGAAATACGTAGCTAGTTTTTAAAGTGATAGGAATGTATAAACTCCAAAAGCATATCAATAGGAGCATAAGTAAAACCTGAAGATGTAAATACTTATAACGCTATGATTTAATTATAGTAGATTTCATAAAGGAAGGATATTTATGGATAAATTATTACATACCCCAGAGGGTGTTCGTGACATTTATAATTCTGAATTTGCAAAGAAAAAGACGCTAGAGCAAGAACTGAGTAAGCGTTTGGCACTGCATGGATTTCATGAGATACAAACTCCAATGTTTGAGTTTTTTGATATCTTTAGCAAAGAACGAGGAAGTGTTAGTAGTAAGGAGATGTATAAATTTTTTGATAGAGAGGGGAATACCTTGGTTCTTCGACCGGATATCACTCCATCCATAGCACGCTGTGTTGCTAAATATTATAAAACAGAACAGATGCCAATTCGATTAAGTTATTGTGGCAGCACATTTATTAATAGTAGCAGTTATCAGGGAAAATTAAAGGAAGCTACTCAGTTAGGAGCGGAATTAATTAATGATGCAAGCATTGAAGCGGATGCAGAGATGATTGCTTTGACTGTAGAATGCTTACAATGTGCAGGTTTAAAAGAGTTTCAAGTAGAAATTGGTCAGGCAGACTTCTTCCTTGGTATTGTTGAAGAGGCAGGATTTGATGAGGAAGAAACAGAGCAGTTACGTATTCTCATTGAAAACAAGAATTTATTTGGTGTGGAAGAGTTATTACGAGGAAAGAACTTAGAAAAGCCTGTACAAAGTGTGATCTTGCAGTTGACTGATCTATTTGGAACGTTAAATAAGGTACTTAGTGTGAAGGATTCCATACATAATGAACGTGCAAGAAAAGCATTGGAACGTATGGAAAAACTGTATGAACTGTTAACACTATATGGATATGAACAGTATATCACTTTTGATTTGGGAATGCTTAGTAAATACAATTATTATACTGGAATTATCTTCAGGGCTTACACCTATGGGACAGGTGATGCTGTGATCACAGGTGGACGCTATGACTCTTTAGTAGGACAGTTTGGAAAGCAAGCACCTGCAATTGGTATGGCTGTTTTAGTTGACCAGCTTATGATTGCACTGAGCAGACAAAAACTTATGGAAGAACCGGAGTTAGAGAATACCTTAATTGTTTATGACTCGTCTTTTATTGAAAGTGCAGTCGCATTAGCAAATCACTTCCGTGAACAGGGGATGAAGATAGAGCTGCTAGCCCATAAGGAAGATAGAACAAGAGAAGAGTACGTCGCTTATGCAAAACGTATGGGGATTGGTGGTATTCTTGCTTTATTTACCGAAGAGGAAGTAGAAGTGATTCATGCAATCGATGGAACAGTACAAAAGGTACCACTAAAAGGAATGTTATCCTAAGACGCGAAGATATGGAGGTTATAGTGAAATATATTACAATTGCATTAGCCAAAGGTCGCCTTGCGAAAAAGGCGCTTGAGATGTTAGAACAAGTTGGAATTACCTGTGAAGAAATGAAGGATCCAAACTCTAGAAAATTAATCTTTACAAATGAGGAATTAAAACTACGTTTCTTCTTAGCAAAGGCGAATGATGTTCCAACCTATGTAGAATATGGTGCTGCGGATATTGGAGTGGTGGGGAAAGATACCATTCTTGAAGAAGGACGAAAGATGTATGAAGTCTTGGATTTAAACTTAGGAAAATGTCGAATGTGCGTTGCTGGACCAGCAAGTGCAAAAGAGCTATTACATCATGGTGAACTGATTCGTGTTGCAACGAAATATCCGAATATCGCAAAAGATTATTTTTATAACAAAAAGCATCAAACGGTTGAAATTATTAAATTAAATGGATCGATCGAGTTAGCACCGATTGTTGGTTTAGCAGAAGTAATTGTTGATATCGTTGAAACTGGTTCTACCTTAAGAGAAAACGGATTGGAAGTGTTAGAAGAGATTTGTCCGCTATCTGCTCGTGTTGTAGTCAATCAGGTAAGTATGAAGATGGAGCATGAAAGAATTACTAAGATGATAAATGACTTACGAGAGGTTCTAAATAATTTAATTTATTAGGAAAATGAGGAGCTGAATATAATAGCTTCTAAAACTATAGAGATGAATGAGGAGCTGAATATAATAGCTTCTAAAATTATAGAGATGAATGAGGAGCTGAATATAATAGCTTCTAATACTATAGAAAATAATGAGAAACTGAATAAAGTTGCTTCTAAACCTATAGAAAATAATGAGAAGCTAAATATAGTGGAAACTCAAACCTATATAAATTAATTATATGAAATAAAGCTACCTTATAACCAAAGCATATGCTAAAATATTCATAGAAAGGCAGATTCGCTATGAGAATAATTGAATTAAATGATGTTACAAAAAATAATATATTAGAAAACTTACTAAAACGTAGTCCAAATCAATACAGAGAATATGAAGATAAAGTTGCAGATATTATTGGAGATGTAAAAAAACGTGGCGATGAGGCTTTATTTGACTATAGTTTACGGTTTGATAAAGCGGCCATCACGAAGGAAACCATACAGGTAACGGAAGAAGAGATTGCAAAGGCTTACGAACAAATACCTGCGTCTACACTAGAGGTTATCCGTAAATCTATACATAACATAGAGGCTTATCACCAAAAGCAAAAACAATATAGCTGGTTTGACAGCGAACCAAGCGGCATAATTCTTGGACAGAAGGTAACAGCAATTGATGCAGTAGGTGTTTATGTACCAGGAGGAAAGGCAGCGTATCCATCCTCCGTATTGATGAATGTGTTACCTGCCAAAGTTGCTGGTGTTAGAAGAATTGCTATGACAACACCACCGGGAGCCGATGGTAATGTAAATCCAGGTACTTTAGTCGCTGCAAAAGAAGCAGGAGTCACGGAAATCTATAAAGTAGGTGGAGCACAAGCAATCGCTGCACTTGCGTATGGAACTGAGTCAATAAGAAAAGTTGATAAGATTGTAGGACCTGGTAACATCTACGTAGCGCTTGCGAAAAAAGCTGTCTATGGAAATGTAAGCATTGATTCCATTGCAGGTCCAAGTGAAATTCTAGTAATTGCTGATGAGACTGCCAATCCTAGATTTGTTGCAGCAGACCTTCTATCACAAGCAGAGCATGATGAATTAGCTTCTTCTATCCTGATTACGACGAGCGAAGCTCTTGCTAAACAGGTTTCGGAGGAAGTAGATGACTTTTTAAATGTTCTAAGTCGAACTGAAATTATACGTGCATCTTTAGATAATTATGGATATATACTAGTTGCAAAAAACTTAAATGAAGCAATTGATACTGCAAATGAGATTGCATCCGAGCACCTTGAGATTATGACAAAGAATGCTTTTGAAGTAATGACAAAGATTAAGAACGCTGGTGCAATCTTTATTGGTGAGTATTCTTCAGAACCTCTAGGGGATTATTTTGCAGGACCGAATCATGTACTCCCTACGAATGGAACCGCAAAATTCTTCTCACCACTGAGCGTGGATGATTTTATTAAAAAGTCCAGTATTATCTCATATTCAAGAGAAGCTCTACAGCCAGTATATCAAGACATTGTAACCTTTGCTCAGGCAGAAGGACTTACAGCACATGCTAATTCCATATCAGTACGATTTGAAAACGAAGAGGAATTAAGTTAAAAAGTAATAAGTCTTAACTTAATACCCATAACCAGGATTCTAAATTATCTTACGGAACAAGTTTGTGTTTGTGCTGTCATCACAAACGTAGGAATAGAAAATATCAGCGCAGAAATGAGGGTTAATGTGAATCGAACAGCAAAAATTACTAGAAAAACGAAAGAAACCGATATAACCTTAGAGCTAAATCTGGATGGAACAGGGATAGCAGAAATAGAAACCGGAATTGGATTCTTTGATCATATGTTACAAAGCTTTGCAAAACATGGATTTTTTGATTTAAAGGTTAATGTAAAGGGAGATCTTTATGTAGATACCCATCATACCGTCGAGGATACCGGAATTGTTTTAGGGCAAGCAATTAGGCATGCATTGATGGAGAAAACCGGGATTCGTCGGTATGGTTCTTTTTTGCTTCCAATGGACGAAACCTTGGTATTATGTGCGATTGATCTATCCGGACGTCCTTATTTGAACTATCAGGCACAATTGACTTGTGAAAAGTTAGGATATATGGATGCAGAACTAGTAAAGGAGTTCTTCTATGCCATCTCATATAGTGCAGGTATGAATCTTCATCTAAAACAAATGGATGGTAGTAACAATCATCACATAGTAGAAGCTATGTTTAAAGCATTCGCAAAGGCACTTGATGAAGCATGCGGTATTGATTCTAGGATACAAGGAGTGTTATCCACCAAAGGAACTGTAGAATAATATGGTTGGCCAAAGACGGCAGATAGGAGAAGACAATGAGATTATATCCAGCAATTGATATTCGAAATGGGCAGTGCGTTAGATTAAGACAAGGGCAATTTCATGATGTAGAAGTGTATTCTCATGTTCCCGCTAACATAGCGATGCAGTGGGAACGCCAAGGAGCAAGCTACATACATATTGTAGATTTAGATGGAGCCTTGGCTGGCCATAGCATGAACGATGAAGTGATTAAAGAGATCGTTTCGAATGTTTCGATACCGATTCAGGTTGGCGGAGGTATCCGTACTATTCAGGATATAGAGCATAAGTTAAATCTCGGTGTTAGCCGTGTTATTATAGGTACAAAAGCAGTGGAAAATCCTCAGTTTGTAAGAGAAATTATTTCAACTTTTGGAGCAGATAAAATAGTAATTGGGATTGATGCAAAAAATGGTATGGTTGCTATTGAAGGATGGGAAAAGGTTAGCAATTATAATGCGGTTTCCCTTGCTCTTGAAATGAAAGAGATAGGGGTAACCACAATAGTTTATACAGATATTTCCAAAGATGGTATGTTACAAGGACCTAATATAGAACACACGAAAGAGATGGTTGATTCGACTGGACTTAATATTATTGCTTCAGGCGGAGTATCCTCGATGAAAGATTTAGAAGCACTGGATGAGATTAATGTATCTGGAGTTATTATTGGAAAAGCATTATACGAACGAAGAATTGAGTTAGAGAAAGCGACTAGACTATTCGAGCAGTAGCTAATTCATAAGAAGGAAAAGCTCACAAAGCGTACCTAAACTTATACATGACAAGGAAAAGTTCGTGATGTGTTGTTACCTTGTATGGCAGAAGAAAGAGAGATTAGTTATGTATAAAAAAATTATTGCATATATTAATGCGGAAAATGAGTTAGAGGACAGCATAATAAAGCGAGCTCTAGCTTACGAGCAAAACGGTGCAGACGAAATATTGATTTATAATTACTCTATCCTAGAAAAGGAGAGAGAGGAATTTTTATTAACAGTGAAAACCATTGTGAAGAAGGTAGAAATACCTGTCATGATTGGATACCTTGCTAAACGTTTCGAAGATATTAAAAAAGCATTCTATACTGGAGCTGCTAAGGTGGTACTACCTTTTTGTAAACTAACTGATATGGCTATCCTAAAGGAAGGCTCTGATCGTTTTGGTAAAGATAAAATTATCTTAGAGTTTGATGCGAGTGCTGATAAAAATGATGGTATTTTACAGAGAGAAGACTTAATTAAGGATATTCTTCCATTAGGCATCGATTCGGCGCTTATTAAACATGTCTATATGACAGAGAGCATCTTAGAAAAAATCGAAGCTTCTCCGTTTCCTATCTATATCAGAGATAGTTTATTACGAAATGACATGGAGACTTTAATAAAAACAAAAAATGTTCTTGGTGTCGCAACAGATTATTACGAAAATAAGGACATTTATAAAATTAAGAGATTATTAGAAGAAGCGGGAATAGAAATGAATTCATTTCGAAGCAACCTGCCATTTTCTGAATTTAAGTTAAATGAGCAAGGATTAATTCCTGTTGTAACTCAGGATTATAAGACGAAAGAAGTTCTTATGGTCGCTTACATGAATGAAGAGGCCTATGAAAAAACGTTAGAAACTGGACGTATGACATATTATTCTAGAAGCAGACAAAGTCTATGGATAAAGGGTGAAACTTCAGGGAATTATCAATACGTAAGATCCTTAACAATCGACTGTGATAAGGATACGATATTAGCAATGGTTCAGCCACAAGGACCAGCATGTCATACAGGAAATACAACCTGTTTCTTTCAAAATTTAGTGAAAAAGGAATATGAAGAATCAAATCCTTTATTAGTTTTACAGGATGTATATCAAGTAATCTTGGATCGCAAAAGGAATCCAAAGGAAGGTTCTTATACGAATTATCTGTTTGATAAGGGAATTGATAAGATTCTTAAAAAATGTGGAGAAGAGGCTACAGAAATCGTGATTGCAGCCAAAAATCCGAATCCCGAAGAATTAAAATACGAAATCTCGGATTTCCTTTATCATATGATGGTGCTAATGGCAGAACGTGGTGTCGACTGGGATGATATTATTGAAGAGCTCTCTCACCGAAGATAATAATTGCTGTAGATGAGAACAGGAAGATAACTTTTTCTATTTCTAATACGAAAGATTCTTTATTTTTTGAATTTGCATCTTCTATCAATTTATTGTATAATAAATTTAGTTTTGGTTAACGTAAGATTAATTGAAGGAGGTAGAGCGATGGAAGATTTTATAGTTGAATTATTACGAACCTCATTTAAGTTTATATTCCTAGCATTGGTTGCAACAGGTGGTGTATTTGCTGGTAAAGCTCTTCGAATCAATAAGAATAAAAAAGAGGCATCGGTGTCTATAGAGAAGGAATAATTCTTAAGTTATAGTAAGAAAAAATGTAAGAGATAATGGCTTTATGGTAAGTATGGAGAATTCTTAGAATTCATAATACTTGACATAGAGCTATTTTTGTATTTCTATTTAAGTCCTTTCTTTTATATAAAGCATGATAGCGGGCTTATCTATCTCTAAAAAAATATTTTCTATTGAGTTTCTATTTCAGAAATTAATTTGAAAGGTGCAAAAAATCTGTAAAATCAACCTGATAGAACAAGAATATTGCAGTACAATAAAGAATTATTGTGATATAATGCAAATAACAATAAAAAACGATAGCACTTGTATCGGTTTTTTACAAAAGAAAACATAGAATGGTCCGAGTTTGAAAGATAAGTATTCTATAGGAGGACAGTCGATGTTTCCTGTTTGGAAGGGAGAAGGAAATACGCATGATTACATTAACCTTTGAAAAGATATACCTAAAAGAACGTAAGATGGAGCCTTGTAGTGTTGCGATTCCAGTTAAAAAAGGAACGTTAAAGAGTACGAAAGGCATTGTTGTAGCTAAAGATGGGCTAGAAACAGTATCACAGACGAAGGCTACAAGCTATTGGGAGGATGGATCGATTCGCTGGATTTTTGTACGTTTCTTAGCAAATTTACCAGGGAATAAGGGGACTTCTTATGAACTATATCTCAATAGAGAAGAGTTTTTGGAGGACAGAAAAACAAGAAACTTAGAACACTTAACAAAAACAAAGGATAATTTGAATACGAATAATGACGTATTAGAGGACATACCTGCACTTACTGTGAGAAAGGAATCAGAGAATTATACCATTCAAACAGGAGGATTCGAGTTTACTACTAATACTGGTAAGGGTGGGTTCTTTAAAGAAGTAATCTTTGGTGATACAAAATATCACGAAAGTCAATTTAAGGCTCCTCTTCTTAAAATTGATAAAAAAGGTCTCTGTGAGTTTAACCTCCATCAATTTCGTATTGTGGAAGAAGGTCCAGTATGTGTAATCTTAGAAGGTGTCGGAGAACATACTATAGAAGAACAATCTTATAAGATGACGATACAATTAACTGCCTATGCGGGTAAACCATGGATTGAGGTGGCATATCGCTTGTTTAACACCTCGAATCAAGCCTTGCCTATAGAGTATCTTAACTATGAAATCTTGGCTAAAAATCAAATAGATGCTAAAAATGAAAAGAATGTAGAGGTAACACGCACCTGTGTAGCAACTTCGAATTACCGCACGAGTTACTTGGTAAGTGAAGAAGGAGAAACCGTTTCTAAAAAAGTAGATGCAGAGGATTTATTATACGAAGCGAACGAGCATATTGCCGAAGTGTTCTACGGAACCATGTTTGCAGATTATAATACAGTAGAAGGTGGTGTTTGTGCAACGATTTATCAGGCACAGCAAAACTACCCTAAGGCAGTGGAAGCCTCAAAGCAGGGCATCAAGATTAGTCTAGTTCCTGAAAATGCAACGAAGATTATAATGCAATCTGGCATGGCAAGAGAACAAAAATTATTACTTCATTTCCACTCTGCTGATGAAGATTTAAAAGAATTAAACAACCGTAGTTTAATTTATCAGATGCCAGATCGTCCGCAATTAGACAGTAAAGTTTATAGTGATTCAAAAACTTTCCATGATGTCTTTGTGGATAAGAAAATACAAAAAGTAGAACTCTCATTAATTGCAAAAGCGGATAGTCATTCTAGATGCTATGGTATGTTAAATTGGGGAGACTCCCCTGATCCTGGTTATACTACGCAAGGACGTGGGGGCGGATTACCAGTTTGGACGAACAATGAATATGATTTTCCTCATGCATGTGCACTCATGTATGTAAGGACTGGTACAAGACGATTCTTAGATTATTTATTAGTAGCAGGTAGACATTGGATGGATGTAGATGTATGCCACTATAGCGATAATCCATTATATTTTGGTGGTCAATGGGAACATACGAACAATCATGTATTAAACAGTGAGGTTGTATGTAGTCATCAATGGGTCGAAGGCTTAATTGATTACTATCATTTTACAGGGGATGAAGAAAGCTATAAAACAGCCATCGGAATCGGAGAAAATATCTTACGTTTACTAGAAACACCAATGTTTCAACAAAAGGGAGAGATTAATGCGAGAGAAACTGGCTGGGCGATGCGAAGCTTAGTGGCCTTATATAAAGAAACTCACGAGGAACGTTGGCTAGTAAAGTGTGATTGGATTGTAGGGCATTTTGAGGATTGGGAGAAGGAATATGGGTACTGGCTATCTCCTTATACTGATAATACCGCAATTCGTGTAGTATTTATGATTTCTATTGCGGTTGGAAGCCTTATGAGATACCATCGTATTAGACCAAGCGAAAATATAAAAAGTATGATACTCCGAGCAGTGGATGACTTAATAGAAAACTGCTATATGGACAATGGTCTGTTCTACTACAAAGAGTTACCTAGCCTTAAGCGTCTTGGCAATAACACAATTATCCTAGAAGCATTAACGATATGTTATGAGTTAACGGGAGATGAGAAATATCTTACTTATGGATTAATGACGTTTGAACTAGCTACACGGGATCAAAATGCTAGTATGGGTGGCAGTAAAAAGATTATAGAAGATAGCGTCATAGGACCGGGGCCGGGAACCAAAAACTTTGCTCAAAGTTTTCTACCGTTAGTTACTTATTATAAAGCAGCTACTGATACGGGAATTTTATCGTAATGAAAGCATCTACTTTTAGATAACTAGAGCGCTATCTAAATTCAATAAAATACAATGTATAGTAATTTAATAATAACCTTCTGTTTTTTCGGCAATACTTTTAAAAGAGTATGGAATACAGGAGGTTATTTTATGTCTATTGAATTTAAAGATAGTGAAACCAAAGAGAATTTAATGAGAGCTTTTGCAGGAGAGAGTCAGGCTAGAAATCGATACACCTTTTCAGGAAAACAAGCTAGAAAGCAAGGATATTATGTGATTGAGCAAATATTTAATTTTACTGCGGATCAAGAGTATGCTCATGCAAAATTATTTTATGAACACTTAAAACCTTTTACCGGAGAAACAATTACAGTAGATGGCGGTTATCCTGTGGATTTACATGATGACTTAGAAAAACTACTTCGTGCAGCAGCTCATAATGAGTTTGAGGAGCATGATGATGTCTATAAGAAATTTAGCGAGAAAGCTAAAGAAGAAGGCTTTCCTCAAATAGCAGCACAATTTCATATGATAGCAAGTGTTGAAAAGATTCATGGCGATCGATTTACTATGATAGCTGACATGATTCGTGACAATAAGCTATTTGTCTCAGAGGTGGAAACTGAGTGGATGTGTCTTTATTGTGGTTATGTTCTTGAAGGAAAAGAAGCTCCTGAGGTTTGTCCGAACTGTCTTCATGGTCGTGGATTCTTTGTGCGTATCACTTTAGCTCCTTATACAAAGGCAAGTAACGAGAAATAACTATATTATTATTCATCGTATCTCTTCTTAAAATATAAGCTCTATCCTAGGAACATTTACTAGAAAAATCGCATCTGGTAGTTGAATCCTTTCTATAAAATCGCTATAATTAATGTTATTAAAAAGAGGGCGACTCTTACTACCGAGGTGAAATGAGGGATTGAATGTCTGTAAAACAAGAGGTACTTAAAACATTAGAAGAAAATCGCGGTGAATTTTTTTCTGGAGAAGAGCTGGCAGGAAGAATAAAAGTGTCAAGAGCTGCGGTTTGGAAAGCAATCAAAGCACTAGAAGCAATGGGATATTTAATTCATGCAGTACCAAACAGAGGTTATTGTCTGGCTACAACGAATGATGTTTTATCTGTAGAAGGAATTAGAACCTTTCTTAGCAAAGAGCACGAAGGATTGCATATAGAAGTAAAAGAAATTACTGGTTCTACGAATCAAGATGCAAAAATGGCCGCTGCAAACGGAGTTCCTCATGGTAGTGTGTTTGTTGCAAATGAGCAGACAGCAGGTCGAGGTAGACGAGGAAGAAACTTTATATCGATGCAGGGTAGCGGTATCTATATGAGTATTATATTAAAACCACTACTTACGGCTTCGGATGCTATTTATATGACAACAGCTGCTTCGGTTGCTGTTTATCGAGCGATTAAAAAGGTGACACAAAAGGAAACGCAGATTAAGTGGGTCAATGATTTATATTATGAAGGGAAAAAAGTCTGCGGTATCTTAACAGAAGCTGTCACAGATTGTGAAACAGGACTTATTGATAGTATCATTCTTGGAATAGGTATTAACTTTAATATTAAGCTAGAACAAATTCCTTCTGATTTAAAGGAGACGGCTGGAGCACTTTATCATGGAGATACCCATGGAGTAAACAGAAATCAGTTAATCGCTGAAATACTATATCAAGTGCTACAGGTATGTATGGATTCTGATAGTAGAGAGTTTTTAAAGGATTACCGAGAAAACTCGATGGTACTAGGAAGGGAAATTAACATCTTAGGTTTCAATGAACCAAAGAAAGCAATCGCTGTTGGAATTGAAGACAATGGAGGGTTGATTGTTGAATACGAAGACAAGAAGAGGGAAACCATTCATACAGGAGAAGTCAGCATCCGCCTAGCCTAACAGTTCTGAAATAGTCCTTGCAATAATTTGGAATGAATGATATAATGTACATGATGCAATGATATGATTATGACAGGAGTGGGCGAAAGTCCACTCTTACTTTTTGCTGTGGGGTCCTGTGAAGCCGGACCACATACAGACCAGCACCAAGTCAGCACATCATTTGTCATGAAGAAGTAGCATTTTGGTAATAATAGAAAAGGAGGTGTCTTTATGACAAAGAGAGAAGAATATGAATTAAAAACAGAACGACTACTAACACCGATTATGGAGGAATGTAATTTCGAGTTGGTGGATGTAGAGTATGTAAAAGAAGCTGGCAACTGGTATTTACGTGCTTACATTGATAAGGAAGGCGGTATTACGGTAGACGATTGCGAGGTAGTCAGCAGACGCTTAAGTGATTTGCTTGATGAGAAAGATTATATTCCAGATGCCTATATTCTCGAGGTAAGTTCACCAGGACTTGGAAGACAACTTAAAAAAGACAAGGATTTTAAACGCAGCCTTGGTGAAGAAGTTGAAATAAAGCTATATAAGGCAATTAATAAGCAAAAAGATTTTGAGGGTACTTTAACGGATTTTGATCAGGAGAAGCTGATACTAAAGCAGGCAGATGGAACTACTATGGAGTTTGCGCGAGCAGACATCGCTATGGTAAGATTAGCGCTTGACTTTTAATTTAAAGGAGGAATCGTAGAACATGGAAGGGAACAAGGAACTAATTGAAGCTTTGAACCAAATTGAAAAAGAAAAGGACATCAGCAAAGAAGTCTTATTAGAGGCGATGGAGAATTCTTTAGTAGCAGCGTGCAAAAATCATTTTGGAAAAGCTGATAATATTAAGGTTTATATTGACCGTAAGACAGGAGCTGTCAGTGTTTTTGCAGAGCGAGTTGTAGTAGAACAGGTGCAGGATCCAGTAATGGAAATTAGTCTTTCTGAAGCTACAATGAAATTTCCAAAAGGAAAGTATGAATTAGGTGATATCGTTCAAGTGGAAGTTACACCAAAGAACTTTGGACGTATTGCTGCTCAAAAAGCAAAGCAGGTAGTAGTTCAAAAAATCCGTGAGGAAGAGCGTAAAGTTTTATTTAATCAATATTATGGAAGAGAAAAAGATATCGTAACAGGTATCGTACAGCGTTATGTTGGAAATAACGTAAGCATTAACCTTGGTAAAGTGGATGCTGTGCTTATGGAAAATGAACAGATCAAAGGAGAGCGCTTTCGCCCAACAGACCGTGTAAAACTTTATGTGCTTGAAGTAAAAGATACTACCAAAGGACCTAAGATTACAGTTTCTAGAACCCATCCAGAACTTGTGAAAAGACTATTTGAAGCTGAAGTTACAGAGGTAAAAGAAGGAATTGTTGAAATTAAGAGCATTTCTCGTGAAGCCGGAGATAGAACAAAGATGGCAGTATACAGTAACGAACCTAATGTTGATCCAGTTGGAGCATGCGTTGGTCTAAATGGCGCTAGAGTAAATGCCATTGTGAATGAACTTGGTGGTGAAAAAATTGATATTGTTAACTGGAGTAATGATCCAGCGGAATTAATCGAGAATGCATTAAGTCCTGCTAAGGTTGTTTCTGTTGATGTGAATGAAGAGGAAATGAGTGCAAAGGTTATTGTACCAGACTATCAACTATCTTTAGCGATTGGAAGACAGGGACAGAATGCAAGACTTGCTGCAAGATTAACTGGATATAAGATCGATATCAAGAGTGAATCACAGGTATATGGTAGTTACTACGAGGAATAGGGTTTCCGAAAGAGGTAGATGACGATATGAATACAAGAAAAATTCCATTACGTAAATGTACCGGTTGCGGAGAGATGAAGAGTAAAAAAGAAATGGTGCGAGTATTAAAAACACCGGAAGATACGATTGTACTTGATGCAACTGGAAAGAAAAACGGTAGAGGAGCATACATATGCAACTCATTGGAATGTCTTAGAAAAGCCATCAAAAGTAAGGGGCTTGAGAGATCCTTAAAAACTGCGATTCCAAAAGAGGTATATGAACAATTGGAAAGTGAGTTGAATGAGATTGCAGATGAATGACGAAATGTTGCTTAAGGCAGAAACCACGAAGAAACGAGTAATGTCGTTACTGGGATTGGCAACCAAAGCAGGATATGTGGCAAGTGGAGAATTTTCTACCGAAAAGTCGGTAAAAGAGGGAAAGGCGTGCGTGGTCATAGTAGCGGAAGATGCTTCAGAGAATACAAAGAAAATGTTTCGCAATATGTGTACCTTCTACGATGTACCGATCTATAACTTCGGTGAAAAGACCGATCTTGGACACGCGATAGGAAAAGAATTTCGCGCATCCTTAAGTATTAATGACAAAGGAATGGCAAGGAGCATAGAAAAATATTTGAATCAGGAGAGTTCGAAATGATGAAGAGAGATTGTTGAGAACCTACTAAGCGGAGGTAGTAATATATGGCAAAAATGAAAATCCATGAATTAGCCAAAGAGTTAGGAGTAGACAACAATGAGATTGTTAACTATTTACAGTCAAAAGGATCTGAGGTAAAAAGTTATCGCAATAGCATTGAAGAAAAAGAAATTGATTTAGTCCGAGGAAAATTTAAAGGTTCAGTTAGTAAATCAGAGCCAAAATCTATAGATAGTGGAAAGGCATCAAGAGTGGAAAAACCAGAAAAAACAAACAGCGTTACGGCAAAGGCAGAGCAGACTCCTTCAGAGCCAGTGGTGCAAAAACAACGACCAATGACAGGACAGGGAGAGAGAAAAAATATGAGTGAACAACAAACAACAGGAAACACCGAAAGTGGCGATAACAAACAAACCTTTGGTGATAAAAAGTACCAACATACAGATAGAAGACCACAAGGAAACGATGGAGAAGGAACACAGGCTTCAATAAATTCTGGTGATAGAAGACCACAGGCTCAGGGAAGTTATGGAGATAAAAGACATCAGGGTCAGAATTCAGCAGATAGAAGACCACAGGGCCAGGGAAACTATGGAGACAGAAGACCAAACAATGGCGACAGACCACAAGGTCAAGGAAACTATGGAGATAGAAGACCACAGGGCCAGGGAAACTATGGAGACAGAAGACCAAACAATGGTGACAGACCACAGGGCCAAGGAAACTATGGAGATAGAAGACCACAGGGTCAAGGAAACTACGGAGATAGAAGACCACAGGGTCAAGGAAGCTATGGCGATAGACCACAGGGTCAAAGTAATTATGGAGATAGAAGACCACAGGGCCAAGGAAACTATGGAGATAGAAGACCACAGGGCCAGGGAAGCTACGGAGACAGACCACAGGGTCAAGGTAATTACGGAGATAGAAGACCACAGGGTCAAGGAAGTTACGGAGACAGAAGACCACAGGGTCAAGGAAGTTATGGAGATAGAAGACCACAGGGTCAGGGAAGCTATAGCGATAGACCACAGGGTCAAGGAAGTTATGGAGATAGAAGACCACAGGGCCAGGGAAGCTATGGCGACAGACCACAAGGTCAAGGAAGTTACGGAGATAGAAGACCACAGGGCCAAGGTGGCTATGGAGATAGAAGACCACAGGGTCAAGGTGGCTATGGAGATAGAAGACCTGGTGGCCAAGGCGGATACGCTGGTAGAAATCAGGGGCAGGGATCTTATGGCGGATTTGACAAGGATAAAGATGCTGGCTACACAAGAACCTTTGATAAAAAGCGTACAGATCCAAAAAGCAGTGAGAAGTCTAGTATCAAATCGGATCTTGCAAATGAATTAACAAAAGAACAAAGAGCAGCAGCATTTAACGACAAGAGTCGTGATCGTAATCGTGATCGTGACCGTGGTCGCAACAGTGGTGAAGAGGGCGATATTAAGCTAGTGAAAGGCAAAAAAGATCCTAATCGTAAGGGAGCGTTTATTATGCCTAAGCCACAGCAAGTTCAAGAAAAACAGGACGAAATTAAAACAATCACTCTTCCTGAAATTCTGACAATCAAAGAATTAGCTGATAAGATGAAGATTGTACCTTCTGCAGTAGTGAAGAAGTTATTCCTTGCTGGTAAGATGGTTTCTATTAACTCAGAGATTACCTATGAAGAAGCAGAAGAAATTGCTTTAGAATATGAAATTATCGCAGAAAAAGAAGTTGTTGTTAATAAAGTAGAAGAGTTATTAAAAGAAGAGGACGAAGATGATAGTCTTATGGTAAAACGTCCACCAGTAGTTTGTGTTATGGGGCACGTAGACCATGGTAAAACTTCTCTTCTTGATGCGATTCGTGAATCCAATGTTACTTCACGTGAGGCTGGTGGTATTACGCAGCACATTGGTGCTTACGTAGTTGAGATTAATGGAGAGAAGATTACTTTCCTTGATACTCCAGGACACGAAGCTTTTACTTCTATGAGAATGCGTGGTGCAAAATCCACTGATATCGCTATTTTAGTAGTTGCTGCAGATGATGGTGTTATGCCTCAGACAGTTGAGGCTATCAGCCATGCAAAGGCAGCAGGTGTTCAAATTATTGTAGCTATCAACAAGATTGATAAGCCAAGTGCAAACATCGAAAGAGTAAAACAAGAGCTTACCGAGCATGAGTTAATTGCAGAGGATTGGGGTGGTGACACCATCTTCGTTCCAGTTTCTGCCCATACCAAAGAGGGTATTGATCAGTTATTAGAGATGATTCTCTTAACTGCAGAAATGGGTGAGTTAAAGGCTAATCCAGACCGTATGGCAAGAGGTATAGTAATTGAAGCAGAGCTTGATAAGGGAAGAGGTACTGTTGCAACTATCTTAGTACAAAAAGGTACCCTTCATGTCGGAGACAATATTGTAATTGGTGCTTCTTATGGTAAAGTGCGTGCGATGATGGATGATAAGGGTAGAAGAGTAAAAGAAGCTACACCATCTACTCCAGTTGAGATCCTTGGCTTAAATGCGGTTCCAAATGCAGGTGAAATTTTCATGGCAACAGAAAATGAGAAGGAAGCACGTAATATTGCGGATGCCTTTATTTCTCAGGGTAAAGAACGTCTTCTTGCAGATACTAAAGCAAAATTATCTTTAGATGGCCTATTCTCACAGATTCAGGCGGGTAATATTAAAGAATTAAACTTAATTGTGAAAGCAGATGTACAAGGTTCTGTAGAAGCTGTGAAACAAAGCTTGGTAAAACTGAGCAATGAAGAAGTTGCTGTACGAATCATTCATGGTGGCGTTGGTGCAATCAATGAGTCTGACGTTATGCTAGCAAGTACTTCAAACGCAATTATCATTGGATTTAATGTTCGTCCAGATAACACAGCTCGTGAAATAGCAGAACGTGAGAAAGTAGACTTAAGATTATATCGCGTTATTTACAGTGCGATTGAAGATGTTGAAGCAGCAATGAAGGGTATGTTAGACCCAACCTTTGAAGAAAAAGTAATTGGTCATGCAGAAGTTCGTCAGGTATTTAAGGCATCTGGCCTTGGTACGATTGCAGGTTCCTATGTATTAGACGGAAAGATTGTTAGGGGTTGTTCTGCACGTATTACAAGAGAAGGAACTCAGATCTTCGAGGGTGCATTGGCTTCCTTAAAGAGATTCAAGGATGACGTGAAGGAAGTAAATACAGGATACGAATGTGGTCTTGTATTTGAAAAGTTCAATGACATTCAAGAATATGACTTAGTTGAATTATATATGATGGTTGAGGTACCAAGATAGGAATAGGTACTTAATGTGTACAGTTGTACAAATTTGCAATCGTTATGAAACGGCATTATAAGTGCCAGAATGGAAGTTAGAATGAGAAAGAACAGTATTAAGAACACTAGAATAAATCAAGAGGTTCAAAAAGAACTTAGTATGCTCATATCAAGAGAACTGAAGGACCCTAGAATTAATCCAATGACAAGTATAGTTGCAGTAGAAGTTGCACCAGACTTAAAAACTGCAAAAGTGTATATTAGTGTCTTAGGTGATGAACAATCACAAAAGGATACTCTTGCCGGACTAAAGAGCGCTGCTCCGTACTTACGCGGACAGCTTGCTCGTGGTATTAATTTAAGAAATACACCAGAACTTCTATTTGTTGTGGATCAATCAATTGAGTATGGCGTTTCCATGTCAAAATTAATTAATGAATTAAATGCAGGTAATCAGAAAGCGTCAGACGAAGAAAATTTAGAGGAATCCTTAGAGTCCGAAGATGAGACAATGAATGAGGATGAGTAGTAAGGAGGCTTTTCATGAAACGTTTTGAAGAAGACATTCGAAAAGCAAATAGAATTGGAATCACAGGACATCTTCGTCCGGATGGGGATTGCACAGGTTCTTGTTTGGCATTATATAACTATTTAGAAGAAAATTATAATGCAGAGGGAACTAAAAAAATTGACCTTCATTTAGAGCCAATAGCAGAGCCCTTCCGCTTCTTAACTTCCTCGAATTGTATCCAATCAGAATACAAAGAAGAGGAGCCTTACGATTTGTTTTTTGCATTGGATTGCGGTAGCTTAGACCGTTTGGGAGCTGCGAAAGATTACGCAATCCAGGCAAAAAAATCAGTGAATATCGATCACCATATAAGTAACACCGGTTTTGCTGGTGTTACTTTGGTGGTTGCAGATTCTAGCTCCACTTGTGAAGTTCTATTTGATTTGTTTGAGTTTGATAAGATTAGCAAAGCGACAGCAGAAGCTTTGTATCTTGGCATTGTACATGATACAGGAGTTTTTAAGCATTCCAATACGACTGAAAAAACGATGTCGATTGCTGGAAAATTGATTACGCTTGGAGCTACTCCAAACAAAATAATAGATGAAACTTTTTATCAAAAGACATATGTTCAAAATCAAATATTAGGACGTTGTTTGATGGAAAGTATCTTATTATTAGATGGCAAAATTATTGTTTCTAGTATTAGCAAGAGAGCACAGAATTTTTATAATGTTGTACCCTCGGATATGGATGGTGTCATTGATCAACTTCGAATTACCAAAGGAGTTGAGGTAGCTATCTTTCTACGTGAGGACGATGTGCAGGAATATAAAGTAAGTATGCGTTCTAATGGAATAGTTGATGTAAGTAAGATTGCTGTTTTCTTTGGAGGCGGTGGTCATAAAATGGCGGCCGGTTGCAGTATGAAGGGATCGTTACACGACGTAATTAATAATCTTACGTTAGGAATTGAACATCAGTTAAAAACCGCAGGGGCAGTGTGAAATATGTAGATTCAATTTTTTATACAATTCACTAAGGTTAGCTAATGGGGGTATTATGAACGGTATCATAAATGTATATAAGGAAAAAGGTTTTACCTCCTTTGATGTCTGTGCTAAACTAAGGGGTATATTAAAGCAGAAGAAAATTGGCCATACAGGTACACTCGATCCAGATGCAGAAGGAGTGCTTCCTGTATGCGTTGGAAATGCCACAAAGCTTTGCGATATGTTAACGGACAAGGATAAAGTTTATGAAGCGGTTTTAACCTTGGGAATTACAACAGACACGGAAGATATGACGGGAGAGGTACTAGAAAGAAGACCAGTAACCGCAACGTATGACAGGGTGTTAGAAGTGATAGAGCAGTTTATTGGAACATACGATCAGATACCACCAATGTATTCTGCATTAAAGGTCAATGGACAGAAATTATATGAGCTTGCTCGTCAAGGTAAAGTGATAGAACGAAAACCAAGAACTGTTACAATACATGCAATTGAGATACTTGAAGTGACTCCATCTTATGATTGTTCGGATGTGGTGCAAGAAGTAAGAATGAGAGTTTCTTGTTCCAAAGGTACTTACATTCGTTCCTTATGCAGAGATATTGGTGAAGCACTTCAATGTGGCGGATGCATGAAATCATTGATTCGAACCAAAGTAAGTATTTTTACACTAGAAAATGCCTTAAGACTTGCGGAAATTGAAGAATGTGTAAAGACACAAACACTTGATCAGGTGATGTTACCAGTTGATCAGTTATTTTTATCAATGCCAAAAGTTGTAGTAAAAAAGGAAGCTTGTAAACTTCTTTATAATGGAAATCAACTAAAGGAAGAAAATATAACCTGGGAAAATGATAGTAATCATAATAATATAGATAAGATTCGGGTTTATGACAGCGAAGATGTCTTTACTGGTATTTATGAATACGATAAAAGGAAGAATTGCTATCAACCGGTGAAAATGTTTTTATAGTTGTTAGAAAGTGGGAGCAAAATAACATGGAATACATCTACGGAAGTACAGAATTTAAATATCATAATACATGTGTCACACTTGGTAAATTTGATGGTTTGCATCGTGGGCATCAATACTTACTTTCTGAACTAGCAAAATTTGAACAACAGGGGTTAACATCCGTGATGTTTACTTTCGATTATCATCCAGGTAATCTGTTCTCCGAAAAAGAGATTGACTTAATCTATACAGAAGAAGAAAAAAAGGAACTGTTATCGAGGTTAGGACCAAAAGTATTGATATCTTATCCATTTACAGAAGAGACTGCTTCTATGGAACCTGAGGACTTTATTAAAGAAGTTCTGATTGGTAAACTAGATGCGAAGGCTATTGTTATTGGTACAGATTATCGTTTTGGTAGGAAACGAAAAGGCGATGCAGCGATGCTTAAAGAGTACTCTGATCTTTATGGGTACAAGCTTGTGATTTGTGAAAAACTAACTTATCATGATAAGGTGATTAGCAGTACCAGAATACGAGAAGAGCTTAAAAATGGACAGATGGAATCTGTGAATGAGATGTTAGGACATCCATATACCATTATGGGAACCGTTGTTACTGGTAATAAAATCGGTAGAACAATTGGAGTTCCAACGGTAAATCTACTTCCAGCAACCCATAAATTGCTCCCGCCAAATGGTGTTTATGCATCTAGCATCAAATTCCAAGGCAATACTTATTTCGGTGTGACAAATATAGGATATAAGCCGACTGTCGGTGCAGGGCAATCGCTTGGCGTCGAAACACATATCTTTGGGTTTACTGGTGACCTCTATGGTAAATCAATAGAAGTTGAGCTCTACCGCTATGAACGTCCGGAGACTAAATTCAACTCAGTAGAGGAACTTAAACAAAAAGTGCAACAAGATATTGAAAATGTAAAAGATTTTTTTGCTAACCAAAAGGGACTTATGTAGGAAATCAGTGAAGATGAAGTGAATTCAAAAGTAATTTATTTCTGTATTTTAATAGCAAGCTTTTGCGCAAACTATGTGCAGGAATCGAGGTAATCATGCTGATAATTCCACTCAATTTAGGTAGTAAAATACCCTTATATGAACAAATTTATGAATATATAAAAAGAGAGATAAAAACAGGCAAGTTACCTGTGGCTACAAAATTGCCGTCTTCGCGTAATTTAGCGCAAAGTCTGCAAATTAGTAGGAGCACAGTGGAGCTTGCCTATCAGCAGTTAATCTCGGAAGGGTATATTGAATCTGTACCAAAGAGCGGGTATTATGTTCAAGGAATTGCTGATTTAATTCGAATTACTGAGAGAAAACAATCTCATAGTAAAGAAAAAGTGGAGAAAGTGGAACGATTAACCTATGATTTTTCGCCATTTGCAGTGGATCTCTCAGAATTTCCGTTTTCTACCTGGAGAAAGCTCAGTAATCAATGTATGAACGATATGAATCAATCCCTGTTCCTACTTGGGGAGAATCAAGGTGATCTTTCCCTGAGAGAAGCAATTGGGGCATATCTTCATAGCTCCCGTGGTGTGAAAGTCGATGCATCCCAAATTATTGTTGGGGCAGGTGCTGATTATCTATTGGTTTTATTATCTCAGATCCTTGGTAATGAGCAAATTATCGCTATGGAAAATCCGGTATATAAACGTGCTTATCGCATCTTTCAAGGAGTACCTTATCCAATTCGACCAATCACTGTGAATTCAGATGGAATAAGTATTGAAGAATTAATGGAAACGGATGCTACGATTGTTTATGTTACTCCATCCCATCAGTATCCATTAGGAGCTGTTATGCCAATTAAGCGTAGGCTTGAGCTATTGAGGTGGGCAGCGAAAGGGAATGATCGATATATTATTGAAGATGATCATGATTCGGAGTTTCGTTATAAAGGAAAACCGATTCCTTCCTTACAAGGAATTGATGAAAATGATCGAGTAATTTATCTTGGAACCTTTTCTCGTGCGATAGCTCCTGCCATTCGTATGGGATATATGGTATTGCCACAGAGGCTATATCAGATTTATAAAGAAAAGTATTCTTTTTATGCTTCTACGGTATCAAGAATTGATCAGGCGATTGTTTGTGAATTCCTAAATGGAGGGTATTTTGAGCGACACGTCAACAAGATGAGAAAACGCTACAAAATGAAGCATGATTTGCTACTTCGTGAGCTAAAACTATATGAAGATAGAATTTCTATTACAGGTGAGAATGCTGGTCTTCATATTGTAGTAAGTTTTCATACTTCATTAACAGAACAAGAAATTATTAACAAAGCACGTAAGCAACAAATAGAATTGTATCCATTAAGTAAGCATTATATTACAGATTATCAACCAGACGAACCAGCTTTTTTGCTTGGATTTGCCAACCTTTCGGAGAAACTTATCGTAGCAGGGGTGAAGTTGCTAATGAAGGAGCTTTTTAAAAGCACAATAGATAAAGTTAGTAGACTGTTGTAATTATATGACAGTCTTTATTCATGAATGGCTAACATGGAGTAATGTGGAAGAGAATAAGTCACTCTAAAATAATAAAATCGTGATTATATGTAAAATATAGATATAAATTGAGTAAAAACAATGTAAATTGACGAACTTTAAAATTATACTTGTAACTTGTTAGAGGTTATATTAAAGTTAAGAAGTGAGAGTTTAAAAGACACATTTATTTCAAAGGAGAAGACGTCACATGAAAATGGAGAGTATACTAGCGCTTATCGCTGGTCTTGGCCTATTTTTATACGGTATGAAACTTATGAGTGATGGCCTAGAAAAGGCTGCAGGAGCTAGACTTCGAAGTATACTAGAGATGTGTACAAAAAACCAGTTTGTTGGAATGGTAGTCGGTATTTTATTTACCGCGGTAGTACAATCCTCTAGTGCCACCACTGTATTGGTTGTCAGTTTTGTAAATGCCGGTTTGTTAAACCTAATGCAAGCAACAGGAGTAATTCTTGGTGCGAATATCGGAACAACGGTCACAGCACAATTAATTGCATTCAATTTATCAGCTGTTGCACCAGTATTCTTAATGCTAGGTGTATGTATGGTAATGTTTATTAAGAAGCCGATGGTAAAAAGAATCGGCGAAGTTGTCTTAGGATTTGGCATGTTATTCTTTGGCATGAGTATTATGTCTGGAAGTATGGATTCCCTTCGTTCTTCCGAGCAAGTTATGCATTTGATTGCTTCTATGGATAATCCATTCCTAGCTGTTTTAGTTGGCTTCGTGATTACAGCAATTATACAGAGTTCTTCAGCAACAGTAGGTATCGTATTAGTTATGGCTTCTCAGGGGTTAATTCCTTTAAATATATGTTTTTATATAATCCTTGGTTGTAATATGGGCTCTTGTGTATCTGCGTTACTTGCAAGTATTGGTAGTAAAAAAACTGCAAAAAGAGCTGCATGGATTCATTTGTTAGTAAATATTTTTGGATCCTTCATAATATTCGTTATTTTACTATTCTTTGAAGGACAGGTGAAAGACTTTATCGTTGCAATATCTGGTGGGAACCCACAGGAAATCGTAGACGGGGTTAGTCATACGATAGCGAGAGAAGTTGCAAATACACACTTGATTTTTAAGGTATTCCAGGTAGTGATTTGTTTCCCATTTACGAAATTTATTGTTAAAATGGCTACTTTGATCGTGCCTGGCGAAGATAAGAAAGTTGATAATATGCATTTAGAATATATTACTGATCATGGTAGTTTTCAAACATCTGCAGCGGTGCCAAATGCAATCAACGAAATTGTTCGTATGGCTCAAATAACCTTTTTAAATATGTCAACAGCACTTTCTGGGCTATTAACTAGAGATGAAAAACAAATCTCTGAGGTATATGAAACAGAGAAAGCTATTAATTATTTAAATCGAGAGATTACAAATTATTTGGTAAGTGCCAATCAACATTCTTTACCAATTGATGACCGTAAGGCATTAGCTAGTCTTTTCCATGTTGTAAATGATATTGAGAGAATCGGTGATCATGCTGAAAATGTTGCTGACTTTGCAAGACAATCAATAGAAGATAATTTGCAATTTAGCAAAGAAGCAGTGGATGAAATTAATCAAATGTCATTGGTGGTACAGAAGTTATTATCCTATTCCATTGAAATGTTTGAAAAAAGGACGAGAGAACATTTGGAAGAAATATTAGAATTAGAGAATACTGTCGATAGTATGGAACGACGTTTCCAACAAAACCACGTCGCTCGTCTTACGAAAAATGCATGTGATGCAGAGACTGGTATGGTATTTTCTGATTTATTATCTAATATGGAACGTGTTGCAGATCATGGAACGAATATTGCATTTTCCATCTTGGATCAAGATCCAGAAGAAGTTGGAGAGGAAAACTTATTGGCAAATTCGTAAGTTGCCCCTTTACAAGTAGGAATTGCTATGGTATTATTTTTGATGTGTAATACAGCCTATACTCAGAATTTGGACACTCCGACCAATCTCTTAGTATATGGCGATTATAATTATAAGGAGGACTAATCCATGATTAGCAGCGAAAAAAAGCAAGAGATTATTAACGCATATGGTAGAAATGCGAATGACACAGGTTCACCTGAGGTTCAGATTGCACTTTTAACTGAGAGAATTGCTGAGTTAACAGAGCATTTAAAGAACAACAAAAAGGATCATCATTCTAGAAGAGGTCTTCTTAAGATGGTAGGCCAGAGAAAAGGTTTACTTGAGTACCTTAAGAAAACTAATGTTGAGGGATATCGTGAGTTAATCGCTCGCTTAGGCTTAAGAAAGTAATAATTAAGCAATCTGGAGACTGTACTTTGGTACAGTCTCTTTTTGAATTTTGATAAGGTAAAGTTTGCGAAGCATCTTTTTGTTGTTGATAGGATATTGTAAATAAGGCCATCAAAACACCAAATATTAATTAAATGGAGAAAAATATGAAATTAATACACGAAATGAAGCAGGATAAAGCTTTTCTTAAAAAGACAGCAATGATAGCAATACCAATAGCATTACAAGGGCTTCTAAACAATGTTCTAAATTTTGTTGACACCCTTATGATTAGCCGTCTTGATACGACGACAGTAGCAGCAGTAGGTATTGCAAATAAGATATTTTTCGTAGTGAGCCTATTATTATTTGGAATTTGCAGTGGGTCTTGCATCTTGACATCTCAGTATTGGGGGATGAGAGATATAAAAAACATCAAGCGAGTGGTTGGGTTATCTATGCTGATTGGTGTTGTGAGTGCTTTCTTATTTAGCCTTGTCTCGTTACTTAAGCCTCATTTTGTAATGAGTATCTTTACGAACAGTGAACCAACAATACTAATTGGTGCAAAATACTTAAAGATAGTATGTATTAGTTATGTGCTAACAGCAATTACCCAGGTTTTTATGTCTGCACTTCGAAGTGTGAATCGGGTAAAACTACCAGTCGTGATTAGCTGTATCGCAATAGTGACTAATGTTATCTTAAACTATGCTCTGATTTTTGGTAAGCTTGGTTTTCCAGAGTTAGGTGTAGAAGGAGCGGCGTTAGCTACCCTGATTGCAAGAATCGTAGAAGTTGTTGCAATGATATTACTTGTTTATATTAAAAAAAGTCCAGTTTCAATTCGATTATCACACCTTTTCTTTTATGAGAAAAATTTATATTCCATCTATTTTAAAAATGTGTCTCCGGTTATTATGAATGAGTTTATGTGGGGGCTTGGAATTACAATGTATTCCCTTGCCTATGGTAGAATGGGCGATAATGCAATGGCTGCCATTACAATCACTCAAAATATTGAACAGATATTACAGGTTGTTTTTTTAGGAATCAGTAATGCGACAGCAGTAATACTTGGGAATGAACTTGGTGCAGGAAAATTAAAGGAAGCAGAGCATCATGCAAAATACATCTTAATACTGCAAGCGATGTTAACGGTAGCAATTATTACACTCGGTTTAGTTTTCATGAATCCTCTGATTGCGGTATTTCAAATGGAAGAAGTTGTTTCTGCATCAATTCGAAGGTGTCTTTTGGTGTTCCTTGCTTATTTATTTTTCAAAGTATTTAATACGGTTAATATCGTTGGTATCTTACGAAGTGGCGGAGATACCAAAGCTGCACTCTTTCTTGATGTCACTGGCGTTTGGTTTATAGGAATTCCGATGGCATTTCTAGGAGGCTTAGTATTTCACCTTCCAATCGAAGCGGTGTATGCAATGGTATTATCGGAAGAGATCTATAAAATGGCACTTGGGGTTCCAAGATATCGCAAGAAGAAATGGTTAAGGAATATCGTTGCTTAGGAATATATTTCATACAAAGTTTTCGTTTTATCTTCGTAAAAATTGTGTAATTTACTAATAGTATTCTAGAAAAGGCTATGATAGAATTACTTTGTCGATGAGCAAATATTGTTGCAGAGTAGGATTTTGTGCGTTAAGTGTCAGGCAGACGGGGAGTTGCTGCGTGAACGAAAAGTATAACTTGCGGTACAAAATTCGCATCCCGCTGCTACAAAAAAAGATCTCCTTTTGTTGTAGCAAAACATGGATTCTTTTTTAGAATGCATGTAATAGGTTGCGAGACAAATATAGCTATTTGATAGTTAGTTATGAAATAGTAATGCTTTAAGCATAGCTATGGAATAGCATGACGAAAGGTGGCTAGGAAAGGAGGTACTTTATGCTGAATCAAGACAAAAATAGTAAATTAGACAAATTCAAAAATGGAAAAAAGTTATTTACAGTACAAACTATGTTAATACTTGCCTTATTGGTAGCCATTGAGGTTGTTTTTACTAGATTTTTATCATTAAAGCAATGGAACATACGATTTTCCTTTGGATTTATCCCGGTAGTAATTGCAGCAATACTATATGGACCAATCGCCAGTGCAACAGTTGCAGCCTGCGCCGATTTTGTAGGTGCGATAGCATTCCCGATAGGAGCATATTTTCCAGGGTTCACCCTTACTGCATTGATTAGCGGTTTCCTCTATGGATTATTTCTTCATAAGAAGCAAAGTTTACCGAACATTGTTGGTGCGGCGGTTGTTACACAGTTTGTTTGTGGTTTACTGCTTAACTCTTATTGGCTTTCGATTATATCAAGTAAGTCAACCTTCTGGGGATTAATCTCAGTAAGATCCATTCAATCTGTAGTAATGTCAATTGTTATCATTAGTGTGACTTATGTTTTAAGTAAAACACTTGTTCCAATCATTAAGAAAGTAATTGTGATTATGTAATTTTTATTCAAAACAAGGAGTGGACTAGTTTCTTTTTTCCTTGTTAGAACAATAGAACGTCCGGATGATGGACTGATATTGTTGATACGGATGTCATAGGCTGTGGCGCAGTCTTTTGAAAATCAACTGCTAGCAAAGTAGGATATCTCAAAAGACGGCTGCAGCTTTTTTTGTTGCATGATATGTAAAATGCCAAGGAATGATATTCCAATGTTTTCTGCTACAAAAGAAAGTCTTCAGGCATTATAATGACTGAAAGGGTGGTCAACTGGCGATTTCCTTATTAGGGATAAGGATTGCGAAGGAAGCGAGGAACGGATATGAATTATCAAGAAGCAATTAGATATCTGAGAAGTTACAAGAGAAATACTGGAGAACTGTCACTTAAAAACTTAAACAAACTATTAGATTACATGAATCATCCAGAAAAGAAATTAAAATTTATACACGTTGCAGGTACGAATGGTAAGGGATCCACTTGTAAGATGTTATCCTCCATCCTACGCAGTGCTGGGTATAAAGTGGGACTATTTACTTCACCTTTTTTAGAGACAGAAAATGAACAGATTCAAATCAATGGACAGGTAATAAGTAACGAAGACTTTGCTAAAGTTTGTAAGAAGGTGAAAGATTTTTCCTCATACTTAATGCTAGATGAGATGCCTACAGAATTTGAGCTTACTACCGCGATGGCATTTCAGTATTTTTACGAAACTAATTGTGACTTGGTAGTATTAGAGGTTGGTTTAGGTGGCGAACTTGATGCTACGAACGTGATAGAAACCCCTTTAGTATCGGTATTCACTAATATTGGTATTGATCATGTCGATTATTTAGGAAAAACAATCAAAGAAATTGCCTATAAGAAGGCTGGTATTATAAAAGAAAATGGAATTGTTATAAGCTATGAGCAGACCAAAGAAGTAGAAGAAGTAATAAAAATCCGATGCGAAGAAAGACATAGTAGGCTAATCGTTGCAGATTTTTCTAATTTAAAACTTCATCAGGAGAATCTATCTGGACAAAAATTTTCTTATAAACAAAACACAAACCTTTCCTTATCTTTGATTGGAGAGCATCAAAGGAAGAATGCAGCCGTAGTCCTTGAGGTCATATCACAGTTGCAAATGTTAGGATATAAAGTTTCACCAAATGCTATCACGGAAGGCATATCTTATGTTACTTGGCCAGGAAGATTTGAGGTTTTGTGTAAAAAACCTTTAGTTATCTTAGATGGTGGCCATAATGTGCAATGTGTTGAAGCATTCACTGAAGTATTAAAACAATTCATTCAAGGGAAAAAAGCAACTGTGATTCTTGGTGTTTTGGCTGATAAAGATTATCAAGGGATGATTCCATATCTGGTTCCTCTTACGAAACGATTTATTACTGTGACTCCAAAAAATTCAAGAGCGTTGCCATCAATTCAACTGGCAGAAGAGTTATCGAAGTACCACCCACTTGTTTCTTCCTATACATCACCAGTAGAAGGTATTATGGCAGCGTTAAGAGATGCTAGAGAAGATGACATTATCTGTGCCATTGGGTCGTTATATATGGCAGCTGAGATAAGAGATTGTTTTATTCATGAGTAAGTAGGATCAAAAGGGAGAAAACTATTACTATAGATCTATGATAGCGTGATATTATATGAATAATGTGTACGGATACGGTAGGAGATAGTCATTTTCTTTGTAAAATAATAATAGATAATTGATATATTTCATATAGAAAAATATGAGAATGATATTATTATCGAAAATTTAGTAGCATTTTCATGGGGGGAGTGTTATAATTATGAGAAGTGGGTTATCCTATGGATAAATATGGGCTAATAATGACCCATGAGTAGAGTAACGTGGAGATATTTCCCGAGACTTCTGAAAAAACCATTACTCCTTAAGGATAGGGTGTAGTAGTGAGGTTTTCAGTTGTTTCGGAATCTCCACAAGAGGACAAAAGTTCTCATATATTAATTAAAGGAGATTACAATATGTACAAAAGTTTTTCCATGGAACTTGCTGGCAGAACATTAAGTGTTGATGTTGGCAGGGTAGCAGCGCAGGCAAATGGTGCTGCATTTATGCATTATGGCGATACTGTAGTATTATCTACAGCTACAGCATCTGATAAGCCAAGAGAGGGAATTGATTTCTTCCCATTAAGCGTTGAATATGAAGAAAAGTTATACGCAGTAGGTAAGGTACCAGGAGGCTTTAATAAGAGAGAAGGTAAAGCAAGTGAAAATGCAATTTTAACTTCTCGTGTGATTGACCGTCCGATGAGACCGTTGTTCCCAAAAGATTATCGTAATGACGTTACATTAAACAATCTCGTTATGTCTGTAGACCCAGATTGTAGTCCAGAGTTAACTGCAATGCTTGGTTCTGCTATTTCTGTAGCAATTTCTGATATTCCATTTGATGGACCATGCGCAACGACTCAAGTTGGTCTTGTAGATGGAGAACTCGTATTTAATCCAACTGCTGCACAAAAGGCAGTATCTGATCTTGCGTTAACAGTAGCATCCACGAGAGATAAAGTTATCATGATTGAAGCAGGTGCTAATGAAGTACCAGAAGATAAGATGATTGAAGCTATCTTTGCTGCTCATGAGGTTAATCAAGAAGTAATTCAGTTTATCGATAAGATCGTGGCTGAATGCGGTAAAGAAAAACATGGCTATATTAGCTGTGAAATTCCAGAAGAGATGTTTGAGGCTATGAAAGCAATAGTTACTCCAGAACAGATGGAAGAAGCAGTATTTACCGATGTGAAGCAGGTTAGAGAAGAAAATATTCGTGCAATTAAAGATAAGTTAGCGGAAAGTTTTGAAGAAAGCAATCCAGACTGGCTTCCATTAATTGATGAAGCAGTTTATAAATATCAGAAGAAGACAGTTCGTAAGATGATACTAAAAGATCATAAACGTCCAGATGGTAGAGCAATCCACCAGATTCGTCCGCTTGCAGCAGAGGTAGATCTTCTTCCAAGAGTTCATGGTAGCGGTATGTTTACTCGTGGACAAACTCAGATATTAACGGTAACTACATTAGCTCCTTTATCAGAGGCACAGAAATTAGATGGTCTTGATGAAGCTGAAACAAGTAAGAGATATATGCACCACTACAACTTCCCATCCTATTCGGTTGGTGAGACAAAGCCAAGTAGAGGACCAGGACGTCGTGAGATTGGTCATGGAGCATTAGCGGAGAGAGCTTTAGTACCTGTTCTTCCAAGTGAAGCAGAGTTCCCATATGCAATTCGTACCGTATCTGAGACAATGGAATCGAACGGTTCTACTTCTCAGGCGAGTGTTTGTGCTTCCACCTTATCTTTAATGGCAGCTGGTGTTCCTATTAAGAAACAGGTTGCTGGTATTTCCTGTGGTTTAGTTACTGGTGATACTGATGATGATTATTTAGTATTAACAGATATTCAGGGACTTGAAGATTTCTTCGGTGATATGGACTTTAAGGTTGCTGGTACTCATGATGGTATCACTGCAATTCAGATGGATATTAAGATTCATGGTTTAACAAGAGCAATCATTGAAGAAGCGATTAGGAGAACCAAGGAAGCTAGAGAATATATTATCAATGACATCATGACTCCAGTAATTGCAGAGCCAAGAACTGAAGTTGGTAAATATGCTCCTAAGATTGTACAGATTCAGATTGATCCTCAGAAGATCGGTGATGTTGTAGGTCAGAGAGGTAAAACAATCAATGCAATTATCGATCAGACCGGAGTTAAGATAGACATTAATGATGAAGGTGCTGTATCTGTATGTGGAACAGACAAGGATATGATGGATAAGGCAATCAATATGATTCGTACCATCGTAACTGATTTTGAAGAAGGTCAGGTATTCGAAGGTAAAGTTATCAGCATCAAAGAATTTGGTGCATTCCTAGAGTTTGCTCCTGGCAAAGAAGGTATGGTTCATATCTCTAAGATTAGTAAAGAAAGAATCAACCACGTAGAAGACGTGTTAACCTTAGGAGATATGGTAAAAGTTGTATGCCTTGGTAAGGATAAGATGGGTCGTATCAGCTTTAGCATCAAGGATTACAAAGAGAATTAAATTTTCGCGTTTAGTTACGCGTTTTATAAGCGCATAAAAAGAATCAGCTTGCTGATTCTTCAGACTGTAGACAAAATGGCATTAGGATTAGCATCCTAGTGCCATTTTCTTCTGAGTTTTGAATAATCGTAAAAATAGATGAATTTTATTTCCATAAATTTATCTTGAAGCATGGCACGAAGGTTGAGATTAAGGAATATTAAAAAAAGCATTAAATTAGAATTTTGTAGAGAGGTAAATGGAATGAAAATATTACTTTTATGTTTAAATGCATTTGAAACAATGGAATTTAGTCCATTTATTGATGTATAAGAGAGATGAACTTGCGAATTTTGGGATTGCGCTTGGAGATGAATGGCTTGTCGTTGATGATAATATTATAACTTCCTCGTGCCCAAAGACAGCGCCAGACGTGGCTTTTCAATTATTACAAATGCTGACTTCCACCGAGAAAGCTTTAGAAGTAAAAGAAGCGATGGGATATTAACAAAGTTCAGTTTATTGTTCTAATAATGGTGGGGTTATCACAGTTGAAATAGAAAATTGAAACTATCCCATACTACCCACAATACATACTTTTGTTTCAATTCCATTATTGCTTTGAATAGAAAATGAATCAATGAATCAATAAGCTATTATTTGTATGAAATACCATAAAAATGGAATACTATTGCCATACGCTCTTAAAACTGTAGTGATATGAAATTGTATATTAATATATTTTCTGGAGGTTATTATGACACAGTATGATTATATAGCGATATGGGTCGGTGGTATTTCTCTTGCAGTGTTGGTTTTTATGGTAATTGCTTTTTTAGTTTTTAGAAAACGACATGGTACTCATTATAACAAGAAGGAACGAAAGAGCAAGAAAATGAGGGATCTACCAGCAAACAAAAAGCCGACGAAGGTTGCCCAAGGAGGCGAAAATCAGGCGAAAAAAGTAACATCGGTAGCTGGAGGTACGATAGAAACGGCAGATAAATCAACGGGAAATCAGCGATTAGATGGTGCAAGGGTATCTCATCGACGTAATCATCCAGACCGAGTGGCAGAAGAGACGATGTGGCAAGAAAAAAAACAACAGGAAGCGGACGAAATACTTAAGAAAATGGAAAACGAAAGAAAGAATAAGATGTTTATGATATTTTCCCCATGCAATGGAGAAATGGGTGTAGCAGCAGAAAATGAGATTGATGCCAAAGAGAATGGATTAGATTATCCAGGAGTTATTATAGCACCTGCTGATGACAAGGTATATGCTCCTATGAATGGACGAATTACATGGCAAGCAGAAAATCCTAATATGGTTTTTATCCAATCAGATACTGGAGTAGAAGTTCTTTTATCGGTATTAAAAGAAGATGAAGTCTTACAAACGGAAGTATTCACTATGAAGTCTGCACAAGGAGCTTACATCGGAATTGGTGAGCAACTATGTCAATTTACACAAGGACTAATACGGAAAGGAAACCGTACTTATCATTTAAAGATGGAGTTATCCTCTTATCAGGAAGGACAACTATTATTAGTGAAGCGATTTAGTTATGTATCTCATGGAGATAAACTAATGACACTTAAAACAGATCGAAATGCGGTTATTACTGCGTAAATCATAAGGAATTATCTTGTCATTTTCAAGTGGATTTGTTACACTACATTTATGTGTGCAACAGATTGCAACTATCCTGATAAATTCTTTCACTTAGGAAGTTTATGCTTGGCGCAATCCTTAGCATAAACTTCTAGTGCGTAAAAGATGCGTAGGAATGGGGTTAATTAACTATGGTTAAAGTAAAAGTATTACAAAATGGAATAAAGGTAGTCACCGAGGAGCTTTCCTATCTAAGGACGGTCTCCTTTGGTGTATGGATTCGGGTTGGTTCTGCGAAAGAGAACAAAGAAAACAACGGAATCTCTCATATGATTGAACATATGCTGTTTAAAGGTACAAAATCAAAATCGGCAAAAGAGATAGCAGATATTATTGCTTCAATCGGCGATGATGTGAATGCTTTTACAAGTAAGGAGCAAACCTGTTATTATGGTACAACGATAACAGAAAGCTTACCAACCTTAGTCGAACTAATTGCAGATATGTTATGCAATTCCTTGTTATTAGAAGAGGATTTAAGAAAAGAAAAAAGGATTATCTATGAAGAGATTGATATGTATGAGGATTCTGCAGATGATATGGTACATGAGATATTGCAGCAGAATGTTTTTAAAGATCATCCTCTTGGTTATATCATTTCGGGAACAAAGAAAAATGTTCGCTCTTTTACTAGAATGCAGCTCGTTGATTTTATGGAAAAACACTATATCGCTGAGAACATAGTAATTTCAGTAGCAGGTAATTTTTCAGAAAACGAGCTAATGGAGCAGTTAGAAAAGTGTTTTGGTGGCATACGTGGTACGAATCCGAAAGCATCTAACTCCCTAACTCTACTAAAGAAAAAAAAGCAGGAGCTCTTACTAGCTCCCTATGAAGAAAAATATCAAAAGAATCAAGATGAAATACCAAGTTATCATACTTGTTTTTGTCAAAGGCACAAAGATAATGAGCAATTACATATCAACCTTGCGTTTCCATCGATACCTCTTGGTTCGGAGGAGTCCGTTGTATTTGCAGTTGTAAATTCTATGTTAGGTGGAAGTAATAATTCTAGATTATTTCAACGTATTCGTGAAGAGTTATCTTTAGTATATTCTATCTATTCTTATGGAAGCTCTTTTGAAAAAACAGGTCTGTTTCATTTGGATATCACAGTAAATCCACAGCAGGCTTCACGTGTACTACGTGAAACAAAACTTGTAATGGAAGATTTTTTAACAACACCAATTACGAAAGAAGAACTAGATACTCACAAAGCACAAGTAAAGACCGAATATATTTTAGGCAGTGAAAGCGCAAAAGCCCGCATGAATTCCAATGCAAAAAGTATTTTGGTTCGAGGGTATGTAAAAACTTTGGATGAGGTTATCGAGGAATTAAATCGATTATCCACTGACGATATTAATCGATTTGCGCATAAAGTTTGGGGAGATAGTTCTGCGAGTTTATGTGTGATCGGTTCAGAGAATGGAATCCGTTTCTCTACGTTAAAAAGGGAATATCAGAAATTGTTTCTCATAAAACCTAATACAAAGACTTAGTCCGATGATAATTTTAAGTGTTACTATGAAAATGGTGGAATAAAAATACAAAGAAAGAGAAAGGATCGGGACAGTAAAAAAGCTGTGAGGATAAGCTGATACCTTACAATACGATTCCTTTTAATACAGAAGGAATTACTATTTTAAGGTCCCGTCTTACATATAGGAGGAATAGAATATGGAGTATAATAAGTTATCAACGATATGTGTACAAGCAGGATACACACCAAAGAATGGCGAACCAAGAGTTCTTCCAATCTGTCAAAGCACAACGTTTAAATACGATTCTGCTGATACTGTAGGAAAACTCTTTGATTTACAAGAGAATGGGTTTTTCTATACTAGACTTGCAAATCCAACCGTTGATTGTGTGGAAAAGAAAATCGCAGCGTTAGAAGGCGGCGTTGGAGCAATGTGTACCTCTTCTGGCCAATCTGCTACATTACTAGCAATACTAAATATCTGTAGTTCTGGAGATCACATTGTATCATCCGCTGCTATCTATGGTGGTACTACAAATCTTCTTGCTGTTACCTTAAAGAGATTAGGAATTGATGTAACTTTTGTAAATCCAGACGCTACGAAAGAAGAGTTGCAGGCTGCTTGTAAGGAGAATACAAAACTATACTTTGCAGAGACTTTGGCGAATCCATCCTTAGTTGTAATCGACTTGAAAAGATGGGCAGAGGTAGCACATCAAAATGGGGTGCCACTCTTCATTGACAACACGTTTGCAACGCCAATCAATTGTCGCCCATTTGAATTCGGAGCTAATATTGTTCTTCATTCTACTTCGAAATATATGGATGGACATGCGACTGCTTTGGGCGGGGTTATCGTTGATGGTGGTAACTTTGATTGGAATAATGGAAAGTTCTTAGGCTTAACAACTCCAGATGAATCCTATCATGGAGTGATTTATACAGAATTTGCGGGTAAAGCTGCTTTTATTACGAAAGCAAGGACTCAGTTAATGAGAGATATGGGTGCAATGCCTTCTCCAAACAATGCATTTTTATTAAATCTTGGGTTAGAAACCTTACATCTTCGAGTAAAACGTCATTGTGAAAACGCCTTTGCGGTAGCAAAATGGCTTTCTGAGAATGATAAGATAACTTGGGTAAACTATCCTTCCCTAGAGGGAAATAAATATTATTCTCTAGCAAAAGAGTATATGCCAAATGGTACGAGTGGAGTCATATCTTTTGGTGTACGTGGTGGAAGAGAAGCGGCAATGAAGTTTATGGATCAGCTTAAATTAGCTGCTATCGTTGTTCATGTTGCGGATGCAAGAACTTCTGTCCTTCATCCTGCAAGTACTACACACCGCCAATTATCTGATGAACAGTTAATTTCAGCCGGTGTTAGTGCTGATCTGATACGTATGAGTATTGGAATTGAAGATGTGGAAGACATTATTTCAGATATCAAGCAAGCTCTAGATTGTGTGGAATAATAGGCATTAGTATACTTACACTATAATTTTTTATATATTATAAGCTCTATATCAAGTGTTGATACGGAATTTTTATTTTCGTTCATTCTAGGTATAGAGCTATTTTTATTAAGGATAATTTATATTCATGAAGCTATTTATGTTACTAATGTTATGAGAGTTTTGATAATCGAAAGTTTTCTTATTCTGTTTACGGTGTATAGAAAGGTTCAAATCACCAAACAATATTTAAGAAATGCATTTTTGAAAGAGGTGTACTTAAATGAGTGAAGTGAATTTTATCTTATATGACAGTGAACAACAGATTCAACCAGAGAATAGTGAGTCTGTCAAAGATACGGTTAATATGAATTCTTTAAAAGAGAGTTCGATAGATACGGTACGGCAAGAGAAACAAAAGGATGAGAAAGTAGTAGAGAAAGAGACAGATAAAATAATAGATAAGGCAACAGATAAAATAACAGATAAAGCAACAGATAAAGCAAATGATAAAGAGACGATAAAAGTAGACGATGCAAAGAATACACAAAAAAATTCAAATGTTAAGCAAGAGAAGGGGAATATTAAGAAAGAAAGATTAGACGAAGATAATACGAAGAAGGAAAATGAAAAATTAAAAGATCAAAAAATTCAAGACTATGGTCAGACTACCTTAGAGGATAATGGGAAAAATCATAAGATTCATTTACTTTCTATTATAGGGGAAATCGAGGGACATGAATGTTTATCTCAAAATACAAAAACCACCAAATACGAGCATCTATTACCCCAATTAGCTACCATTGAAGATGATACAGAGACAGACGGATTATTAATCTTAATTAATACGGTTGGTGGAGATGTATCCTGCGGATTAGCACTTGCGGAAATGATAGCTTCTTTAAGTAAGCCAACCGTTTCCCTCGTGATAGGCGATAGTCATTCAATTGGGGTACCACTTGCTGTTGCAACCGAGTACTCTTTTATCGTTCCGACCGGTACGATGATTGTACATCCGGTTAGAATGTCAGGTATGGTAATTGGAGCACCTCAGACCTATGATTACTTTAAGTTGATCCAAGATAGAATTGTAGGTTTTGTTTCCAGTCATTCCAGGATTAAAAAAGAGCGTCTGGAAGAGCTGATGTTAAATACCGGTATGTTATCAAAAGACCTAGGGACAATTCTTGTAGGCGATAAAGCAGTAGCAGAAGGTATAATCAATGAAGTTGGTGGTATTCGGCAGGCGGTAGATAAACTTCATCAAATGATAGAGGAAAGAAAACAATAATGTAAGATTCTGATAATGTAGAAGATGCAGTGCTGCTGAGGTGTGCTAGTTACTAGGGTAACAATAACAACAATGGTGTGGTAAAACAGCAGTAAAAATCATAACTGACAATAGGAAGTATTAACGACTCTTATTGTCAGTTTTTTATGATTTCTTTTCTTTCCTGTCAGATTATAGAAAAGCTAAACAACAGGTTTTTCTTAAAATAGATAATCTTTCTTGTTTTGCATCATCCGATATGTTAGAATATCATAGATTAAGTAATCAGATTGGAGAAGAACGATGGATTTTATTGAATTGTTAAAAGTCATATTTCTTGGCATTGTCGAAGGAATCACGGAATGGCTACCGATTAGTAGTACAGGCCATTTATTATTAGTGGATGAATTTCTTAATGTAAATTTAAGTGAAAAATTTATGTCAATGTTTAATGTTGTAATTCAATTAGGTGCTATCCTTGCTGTAGTAGTATTGTTTTTTAAGAAACTATGGCCATTTTCAAAGCAGGAGAAAAATTATATTAAAAAGGACACTTTTTCTCTATGGTTTAAAATAGTGGTGGCTTGTATTCCGGGAATTGTTATTGGGATACCATTTGAAGAGAAGATTGAAGAATTATTCTTTAACCCTCAGACGATAGCTGCAACATTAATTATATATGGTATCTTATTCATTGTAATTGAAAATCGTAATGCAGGAAGAAAACCTAAGATTGCGAAGTTATCCGATATTACATATCAGATGGCATTATTTATTGGTATCTTCCAACTACTCGCAATGATTCCGGGTACATCAAGATCTGGTGCTACTATTATTGGGGCAATGTTGTTTGGGGCATCCCGTTACGTAGCTGCTGAATTCACCTTTTTCTTAGCAATTCCAGTTATGTTTGGTGCAAGCTTTATTAAATTATTGAAATTTGGATTTACGTTCACTAGTGCTGAAATAGTTGCTTTAATAACCGGTATGTTTACTGCATTTATCGTATCCATTATTGCGATTAAGTTTTTAATGGGTTATATCAAAAAGAACAACTTCAAGGTATTTGGCTGGTACAGAATTGTCCTTGGTGCTATCGTAGCAGGGTATTTCTTACTTGCAAGATAAAGTAATTAAAGTTATAATATTTTTAGGAGTGTATTGAACAATCCTAGGAAGAGCAATAGGGCGCTCGTGTTTCGTGCGGTCTATTGTTTTTTATGGAATTAGAATTTTATCTAGTAATGTTCTATAACCAGATAGTAAAAAAATAATATGTAGATTAAAAATAAGAAAAAAGGAGGAGTAACATGGCTTCAAAACAAACAGGGACTCGTTCTAAACAGCCACAAAGAAAAGCATCGTCAAAAACAAAGACGAGTAAATCGAATCGAACGAATCAGATGAAGGGAAAGCAAACAGGGAGCCGATCCTCAAACAACCAAAGAAGTAGACAGGAACAAGAATATCAAAAAGAAAATGAAACGATTCGTGACGAAGTTGTTTTAATCGTCACAGCGTTAACATCACTTTTACTTTTGTTAAGTAATTTTGACTTGTGTGGCCCAGTTGGTAAGAAGATTAAGTACTTTTTCTTTGGAATGCTAGGTCATTTTACATATGTCTTCCCGTTTGCATTATTCTTCTTTATTGCTTTTGCTATCTCGAATCGTGGTAGCGCAATTGCGAAAAGAAAAATAGTTGGCAGTATTGTTTTAATTTTTGCATTAACCTCTTTAATCCAAATGATTGAAGGATATAAAGAAGGAACGAAGTTCTTTGATTATTTTATTCAAAGTGCTAATAATTTTAACGGTGGTGGTCTGATCGGAGGAACACTAGTCTCGATCTTATGTCCACTGTTTGGTACGATAGCATCTGTCATCATTCTTATTGTGATACTTCTTTTATGCTTTATATTTATTACAGGAAAAGCATTATTAACTTTAATGAGGGAAAAGGGAGAGCAAAAGATAAATAATCATCGTGAGATGAGAGACAGCTATGCAAAAGAATATAAACAGCTTGATTTGGAGGATGAAACTTATGGCGAAGAGCGTAGAAAACCAAGAATTGTCACTCTACAGAAGCAGGCTAGTGAGAAAGTAAAATCCTTTTTTGAAGAGGATGACGACGAGGATAATATTGGGGACGATGAGATAGATAATGGTTCTGCTAGCTTTTTAGAAGAACTAAAACGGAGAGGTAAAGATAAAAAGCAAAACCAGAAGAAAGAAAGAGAAGAAGAACCGGTTTCTATGTTTGAGATGACCGAAATCAAGTCAGAACAGAAAGATAGAGTTATTCCAGACGTAAATTTTTCTCCATCGGAAGATATGCTAAAGGAAGTTAATTCAATCTATGAGGAAGAATTAAATCGAAAGTTTGGACAGAATGAAGATATTGAAGGTATTAATCCGATAGAGAATAACATTTCCTATGAAGCGAAAAGTATAAAGCCACGTAACGCACAAACAGAATTTCACAAGGAAGAAGGTAACAAGGAACCAAAAGATCAGAATGATTCGATATCTGGATCAAATCGTTTCGAAACATCCACTGATTCAACTTCCCCTATGGCTGAGGGTAATCCTACTGAAAAGGAAGTAAAGCCTAAGGCAGAAAAGACTGAGGGTGGTTTAGATGAAGTATTATCCGTTGATCAAAAGGTAGAACAAGAAAAGAAGTATGAATTTCCTCCAATTGATTTGTTGGGGAAACCGAAAGTAAATCAGAGGGGAATGACAGATAAAGACTTAAAAGAAACCGCTATGAAGTTACAAAAAACGTTAGAGAGCTTTGGTGTTCGTGTAACCATTACGAATATAAGTTGTGGTCCTGCAGTAACCAGATATGAGTTGCAGCCAGAGCAGGGGGTTAAGGTTAGTAAGATTACTGGTTTAGCCGATGATATTAAACTAAACTTAGCAGCTGCAGATGTACGAATTGAAGCTCCAATTCCAGGGAAAGCAGCCGTTGGTATTGAAGTTCCTAACAAAGAGAATTCCGCGGTTATGTTACGAGAGCTTCTTGAAACAAAAGAATTTAACAGCCACCCTTCGGACATTGCGTTCGCTGTTGGTAAGGATATCGGTGGTCAGGCTGTTGTTACAGATATTGCAAAGATGCCTCATCTTTTGATTGCAGGTGCGACAGGTTCTGGTAAATCGGTTTGTATTAATACACTCATTATGAGTATCTTATATAAAGCGAATCCAGCGGATGTAAGATTAATTATGGTTGATCCAAAGGTCGTAGAGCTTAGTGTATATAACGGTATTCCGCACTTATTAATCCCTGTTGTAACAGATCCTAAGAAAGCCTCCGCAGCGCTTAATTGGGCTGTTATGGAGATGACAGACAGATACAAGAAGTTTGCGGAATATGGTGTTAGGGATTTAAAGGGATATAATGAAAAGGTTGCAGAGATTGCACATCTTAATGATCCAGCATTTACGAAGTTACCACAGATAGTTATTATTGTAGACGAGCTTGCAGACCTAATGATGGTTGCTCCTGGAGAAGTAGAGGATGCAATCTGTCGTTTGGCTCAGATGGCAAGAGCAGCAGGACTTCATCTAATCATTGCGACGCAACGACCATCGGTTAACGTTATTACCGGCTTAATCAAGGCAAATGTACCTTCAAGAATCGCCTTCTCAGTTTCCTCTGCAATCGACTCTAGAACAATATTGGATGGATCTGGAGCAGAAAAACTTCTTGGTAAAGGTGACATGCTATTCTTCCCATCCGGTTATCCAAAACCAGTGCGTGTGCAAGGTGCATTTGTATCAGATAAGGAAGTAAGTGCAGTTGTTGAATTCCTAAAGGGTCAGAATCACCAAATCACCTATAATGAGGAAGTCAATGATAAAATTAAGAATGCTCAGGTTTCATCTGCTACGGGCAGCGCAAGTGGTGGTAATGATAGGGATGAGTATTTTGTAGAAGCTGGTAAGTTTATTATTGAAAAAGATAAAGCCTCCATTGGTATGCTTCAACGTGTATACAAGATTGGATTCAATCGTGCAGCAAGAATTATGGAGCAGTTATCTGATGCTGGCGTAGTTGGTCCAGAAGAGGGGACGAAACCAAGAAAGATCTTGATGTCGATGGAAGAATTCGAACAATACGTGGATGAGTATGTGTAAAAGTAAGTTAATACTGAGATTTTAGGATGACTAAAATTATAGGATGGTTAAATTATAGGATGACTAAAATTATAGAATGACTAAAATCTACTATCAAGTGCTAGATGTTTATGAGCAAATCACAAAAAAAGCGTTTTAAAATAACATATCATATTCAACCTTAAATCAAACAAAGGAGCATGATTCCAAGAGTCATACTCCTTTGTTTCTTATAGAAGCTTAATTAAAGGTTGACCAATAATTCATATAGAACTTTTAGATCATTTCTTTTTATATCAAACGTTCATTCCAAGTTTTCAATGGTGTCTGGCGATATTTGATATATGTACTAAACTCCATCCATGTATATTGCAATGTTTTTTTATCATTCTTATCAGATAAATAGATGTTCCTTTTTCTTGAAAGGAAGCATCGAAGTGAATAAATAATACTAATTATTAATCGCATAAATACTAAATTTATACTTTGTTCCGACTAATTGATTGAGCCAAAATTGGCCATTACCGACCATGATACCTTGATAGTTTACAAAGAAGTCTTCTAGCTTTTGATTTAAGAAAATATTTTTCATATCTTCATTCATGATTTCATCAAAGTTTTTCAGGAACACCTCTTTATTTTTTATCTCCGTTTTTTTACCATTGATAATAACATTGATAGGATAAGCAATATGATCTGCAAAGGTATCCTTATCATTATCTGATAAAGCAGCTCTAAGAAGTTCATAGGTTTCATCAAATTCATCCGCATCATCAATACCAGCTACTTGGTATCGATTTGGATCTTTTGATGTTTCATTATCTTCATAAAGGATACTGTTTGTATTTGCTTTTCTAAAACGATCCACTTCCTCAGTTAGCTCATAATCATTTTTTTCAACTAGTGTCATAAATTCATCTAATAATTTCAGGAATTTACTATCCTTACTTTGAGTTAATGAGGTTGCATATGCTTTCTTCGCATCTTCACTCATTTTATTATCAAATAATGGGGGAATATTTAAGCCGTATAATGAGATAAATACGTAATTGTCATATTTCAGTTTCATGTAGTCTGCTTTATCAGATTCCGGATATTGATTTAGAAACTTTTCCATTAAAATAATACGGTTAACTACTTCATCCCAACCAATCATTAAAATCTCAGCTTTCGCAAATGCGTAATCAGATTCTACTTCCATAATGTTGATATAATCTTTTATTTCAGGCGTTGCATAAGAACTAAATTGTTGGTAAAAAGAATAATCGATTATCGGAAAATAATACCCTTCCACTGTCTCTATTTTATAGCCATTTTCTTTTGATTCTATAACTAATTTCTTAATCGCTTCGTCTTTTATAGAATCTACTTGATTGATATCAATTCCTGTTCTATCTATAGCATCGAATCCTTTTTGTACTGCTTCAGCTAAATATTTCTCCTCTTCTTTTTCTCTTCGGTTGGTGTGTAACTCTTCTAATTTGAGAATCATTTCTGAAACTTCTTCCCCAGTCGCAACAGCAATATTCTTATGTATATAAGCAGCAATTTCTTTTATACTAGTTCCATCAGAGATAAGAGCATGAAACTCATCCATAATACTCAATGTATCTGTTTGATCCTCATTGATGTTAGAATCTTGGTCTTTCGGTTGGCTTATAGTTGTATCTTCCTTCTTAGTTGAACATGCTGTGATACATGTTAAAGCTAAACCCAAAATTATACCGTATATATATCTCTTCTTTTTCATACTGCTGTCTCCATTTCATAAATGATCACTATGATTTATCATTATATTCTCACAGTTAAACCTATAGGGTTATTCTTACTTAAGAGTATACCACGATATCAAAATAGTGGTTTAAGATATTATGAAATCTTTATTACAATTCAACTTTTTTCATAATCAATATAAGTTTCTATGGGTTCCCTTATCCACAGTAGGGTTTGATCATAAAATGAAAACTGCAAAGAATAATATTGCTTTCTTAATATAATATGTTATAACTTAAATGAATGCCCTTTTTATATTAGTAAATAGTGAATAACATTATAGTAATATAGAAAAGTGTGAGAAAGACTTCTAAAGTACTTAAATGTGGTATTAAGAAGGAATGGAGGATATTATGAAAGCATGGTTAATTGCCAATCAATTTCTTATGAATAATAAATTTAGTGAACTGACTAACTGGTTGTTTCAAGCAGCAAAAGCTGCAAACATAGAGATGGAACTTAGGACAAATGCAGAGTGTCTCGCTATCTTAGGAAGAGGAGGAGTGGATGCATTTAAACAATATCATGAAACACTTCCTGAGTTTGTTCTTTTTTGGGATAAGGATGTAAGGCTAGCTACTTACCTCGAATCCCTTGGAATACCTGTTTACAATTCTTCACAGTCTATTGCACTCTGTGATGATAAATCAATGACACATCTTACCCTAGGGCAGTATGGGATACCGATGCCAAAGACAATATTAGCACCGATGACCTATGAAAATATAGGATATACTGATTATGATTTTTTAAAGGGGGTCGGGAAGGAACTTCACTATCCGTTGGTAATAAAGGAATGTTTTGGTTCTTTTGGTGCTCAAGTTTATCTTGCAAAAGATGAGGAAGATTTGCTAGGAAAAGTGAAACAAATAGGCACAAAGCCAATGCTGTTTCAAGAATTTATCAAAAGTAGTGAAGGTAGAGATATTCGGTTACAAGTAGTTGGAGACCAGGTAGTAGCTGCAATGTATCGTTATTCTGAAGTTGATTTTCGAGCAAATATTTCAAATGGTGGTAAGATGAGAGCTTATCAGCCAACGGATAGGCAAATCAATCTTGCTATTGAATGTACGAAGATATTAGGATTAACCTTTGCAGGAGTTGATTTATTATTTGGTGAAAATGAGGAACCAATCGTTTGCGAAGTAAACTCCAATGCTCATTTTAAAAACATTTTTGACTGTACAGGGGTAGATACTGCAAAGCAGATAATAGACTATATTCTTATGGAGAAGGGGAACAAAAGATGACAATTTGGATGATCTATCAGGAAGCAGATGCTAAGAAAAATGAATGGTATATCAAGGAACATCAAGAGCTAGGGAAGGCGATGGGGCTCGATATCCAGTTAAAACTTGTTGAAAATTTAGAAATTGGTGTGAAAGAAGGAAATCTTATTATTTCTGAACATAAGAAAATACTAGAACCGCCGAAAGCAGCTATTGTGCGCACTATATGGCCATTGTTAAGTGAGCACTTAGAAGCTTTAGGAACAAGAGTTTTTAATCCAGCATCGATTGCATACCTATGTAATGATAAAGCAAGGACCTATCGTGAAATATTAAAACTTAATATAAAAGTGATATCAACAGAGTTTGTAAAGAAAGAAAATTTATTAAAGAAGTTAGCCATAGAAACAAAACCATGTATCGTAAAATCAGTGGATGGCCATGGTGGAAGTGAAGTTTTTCTAATTACAACCGAAGATGATCAAGCTGTATTAACGCAGATTTTAAGCCTGAAAGCAAATGATTTTGTCATACAGCCATATATCAAGGGGAGAAAACAAGACTTACGTGTCTACGTCCTTGGAAAAAAGATTCTAGGGTGCATTCTTAGAACAGCGAATCAAGGGTTTAAATCTAATTTTTCTTTGGGAGGTACGGTCTGCGAGTACCAGTTAACGCTAAAAGAGCATGAGATGGTCCAAAGAATAGTTAACGCATACCCATTTGATTTGGTAGGAGTTGATTTTCTAGTGACTGAGGAAGGAGAACTAGTCTTTAACGAAATTGAGGATGTGGTTGGAGCTCGTATGTTATATCAATGTACGAATGTAAACTTGGTAAAAGAGTATTTAAGCTATATAAAACATGAATTAAAGTTATAACAGTTCATATTTTGCCACAAAATCAGTGAAAATATAGCATATTCTACCAAAAAATACTTTGAAAATTTATATAACTATGATAAAATATTATCGATGTTTCAATAGAAGCAGTTCTGATACCATATAGCGGCAAAGGAGAAATAATCAAATGACCTATATGGTATTTCTTTTATAATTTAAATGTAAAAATTGTCCTATTACATATTAGCTACAAAGAGTTTGTATCTTATTTTGCAAAAAACTTCTAACAAACATCTGAAATGGAGGTTGAGTATGGGCTATGCAGATATAACAAAGTTAATTGATAAAATAGAACATACTCGACTAAATGAGATTGAGTATAAGAAAAAGCTATGCTATCAATTAATAGAGAACTCGATTCAAAAACATAACAAAAATGGGATTGCTTGTGCGATGTATATCCTTGCAAGGATTAACTATCAGCAGGGAAAGTTTAAGCAGAGTTTAGAATTTTTGTTACGTGGCGAGGCTTACGTAAAACGAGGAGAAAAGTATACCCTTAAAATAGATTACAACACTCTTTTCGGAATTCTATATTCGAGATTAGGAAACGAACAGCAATCATTTAGTTATTTCCTAAAAGGTATTAAGTTAGCGAAGTTAAAGAGAGAAGGGAAAAGATTAAGAATTCTTTATCGTTCTATTGCTCATGCATATCAGATATTTGGTGATTATGAAGATGCGCTTGAATATTATAAGAAAGAAAAGTTAAGTTATCGGCTACGGTCTGTAAAGGAAGAAAAACAAGTGCTTTCTTATGATCTATTTTTGTTGGAATGTCATCTGGGAACTTGCTATTTAAGCCTTGATGAGTTAAAAAAAGCAGAGGACATATTAGAGAATATAAAGAATTATTTATCTATGTATACGAATGAACAAAGATTACCATATTATTATTTTTATTGTAGGTTGTTATTTGCAAAAGGATTTTATGAGGATGCCAAGGAAACACTTGATCTTTTTATCAACACCGTACAAGAGATGGAATTTTATGTAGATTATTTTGATGCCTGCATTGAAATGGTACAGGTATTAATGGATACAAATCTTAAGGAAGAAGCTTATCAGTATGTTGTAGCAATTGGTAAGATGAGTACAAAAGCTATGTCAGAGGAATATCGGCTTAAGTATTTTGATGCAAAGATACGTTTTGGACTTATTTTTCATCCCTCTGAAAACATGGAGGAGGATTTTGAAGAGTTCCTTAAATTAAGTGAAAGGATGGAGGAGGTCTTTCGCCAGGCAAAACATGCGAATCTTAAAAATAGAAAGCGTTTTGATGATACCGTTTATTATAATACTTCTATGATGAGTAACTTGCATTATTTAAAAGAGCGATCTGAGCATGATGCATTAACTAAGCTTGCAAATCGTTATTGTCTGAATGAATATTTGGAGAAAAACTTTAAGAAAGCAAGAGAGAAGGGTTACACCATTGGTATTGACGTTTTGGATGTCGATTACTTTAAACAATATAATGATACATTTGGGCATCTTTTTGGTGATCAGTGCTTAGTGGAGATTGCGGATACTATGAGAGAGGTAGCTCCTGATTATTTTTTGGCTAGATTTGGAGGAGATGAATTCTTTATAGTATTTCTTAATGCAGATACGGCAAGAGTATTGGAAATAGCAAATCGACTTAAGGAAGTTTTAATATCAAAAGCGATAAGTCAAGCCCAGGAAATTCCTTACCAATGCCTTACGATCAGCCAAGGGCTAGTGAATGCAGTACCAAAGATGGGGCAGACAGTATCAGATTTCATTCATTGCGCTGATATGGCCTTATACAAGGGGAAAAAATTAACGAAAAACTCCATCTTTCTTGGTGAGATTACATAATGAAAGGCGAAGGATTATGGAACAGGAACAGTGTTCAAGTAAGTTAGAGCAGCGTTATATCGATTTAAAAAATGTACAGTATACTGACATTACGTTATGGAGATTGACAGCACTAGAGTTGCTATCTCTCGCTACCTTAGAAAAAAGTCCCAGAAAGAGAGCATTAGCGCTTCAGTCATTAGCAGAACATTCTTTTTATGTAAGTAACTTAGAAGATAGTCTTGACTATTGTTTGGAGTTAATCAATCTATGCGAGATAAATGGATATAAGAACAGTTTAGCACAAGCGAATAACATCATTGGAGCAATCTTGGTGAAACAAAATAATGAAGTGAAAGCGCTGGAATACTTTTTACTTGCCTTAGAATATCTTGAGGGTAGTCACAACTATCTTTTACGTTCTTCTATTTATGTGAATATAGCAGATTTGCATTCTATTTTAAAAGACTATCAAGAAGCTATAGCTTGCTATGAGATTGCGGAAAAAAATTTATTAGAAGAATTTGCGATGCGTGGACGGAATCAACGAAATATCGAGCAGCAAATCTTCGAAATCCATTATCTATCAAAACGGTGTTTTACTTATTGTGCCATGGGTGAAGTGATGAAAGCAATCCAGTTGCGAGATCAATTGTTAGGTATGGAACAAAATGAGTTACCATTGATAAAAGAATTATTAACTATCATCCAATCAAAACTAGGTTATCAATTAGGAGAGTTTGAACAGTTTAATCGAGATATCGATGATGTGATGCAAGGTGCTAGGAATACTCAGATTTTCGGTTTACTTTATGAAGAGTATCTGGATTTGCTTGAAAAATTAATTACTAGAGCGGACTATGCTCGTGTTGAGAGGATGCTTGAGATAGTGAAACCGACACAAGTCATTGTTAAATCAATCTCGTTAATGCTTCACTATTATCAAGTAATTATACCTTATTATCGTATTACAAAAAAAGAGGAATTAAATGAAGTATATCATAACTTCTATCACTTAATGAAACAGCGTGAACTTAAAATCAACGAATCACGCATCTTGAATATAAAATCGAAAATATCGTTGGAAAAGGAAGTTGAAAAGCAATTAAAAAATGAGAAAGAAATACATAGGCTTAAGTTATTGTCTGAGCATGATGCGCTTACAGGTCTGGCAAATCGGTATCTTTTGAATGAGTATTGCGAGCAGCTGTTTGAAGAGAATAAAAGAAAGAAAACAGAATTCGGTATCATCGTTGTAGATATTGATTTCTTCAAGCATTTCAATGATTATTTTGGGCATCTTGAGGGAGACCGTTGTATCAAAGAAATTGCAGAGGTGGTACAAAGAGAAAGTAAAGAACAATTTTGCGCACGATTTGGTGGTGACGAATTTTTCGTTATTACAAGTGGTTTAAAAGAAGAGGAACTTTATCATATGAGCGATGCAATCAGAGAAGGAACTCTAGATTTAAAATTCTCACAAGCAAAAGAGGTTGAAATGCGTTACGTGACTGTAAGTCAAGGAATTTGTTCTTCCATTCCCATGAACGAGCAGACTTATTCTGATTTTATTCATTCTGCTGATATGGCCTTATATCGAGGGAAAAAAACTGAGAGAAACTCTATCTTTATCGGAAGTTTGAGCTAAGTATACCATGGAAGCATTACCAACAATTATGCAATGAAATTAGTTCATAATATGATATAATAGATATGTTCCAATAATGATGGCGAAAATTGCGCGCACACCGGCAAGCTTTCGTCTGATACCAAAGAGAAGAAGAGTAAGTTACCAGAGTCAGCACATTATTACTGGCATAATAATCGGGTTGATGCTGTAAAATATTAAGTTACGACAGAAATGAAGGTAAAAAAGTTAATAGCATGCGAAACTTTAAGCTGCAAAGGAAAAAAGAAACTGTGTTAAGCCGGTCTATGGAAACAAAGAAGGGTTAACACAGTTTTTGACAATTAAAAATAAGGAATACATATTAAATAATGACCATTAATGCTATTCTTACTTTTAGTGGTTATCTTTTAAAAGAGAGCATGTTTGAATACATAGAGAATAGCTACTTGCTAATAGAGAGCAGATATATACATAGAGAATAACTACTTGTAAATAGAGAGCAGATATATACATAGAGAATAGCTACTTGCAAACATAGAGATGATATTTAAATCCTGGAGAAATGCTACATGTAATCATAAAGAGCACATTTTATGGAAATAGGAAACAGTTATTTTAAATAATAAAAACGGAATATTAGTTTCTATTATAAGTTAGATACAAATAAATAATAATGAAATCCCTTTTTTTCTGAAAATAATTTGTTATAATGAAAGCTAAGGAATATAGTAGGTAGGAGGAGCTAGACATGAAGTCTGATATAGAAATTGCTCAGGAAGCAAAAATGATACACATTCGTGAGGTAGCTAAGTCACTCGGTATTACAGAAGATGATTTAGATTATTATGGTAAGTATAAAGCGAAGTTCACGGATGAGCTCTGGAATGAAATTAAGGACCGAGAGGATGGAAAACTGATCCTTGTTACGGCAATTAATCCAACACCTGCCGGAGAAGGAAAGACAACAACAACCGTGGGTCTTGGACAGGCGTTTGGTAGACTTAATAAAAATGCTGTAATTGCGCTAAGAGAGCCATCCCTAGGTCCATGTTTTGGGATTAAGGGTGGTGCTGCTGGTGGTGGTTATGCTCAAGTTGTACCAATGGAGGATTTAAATCTTCATTTTACTGGGGATTTTCATGCTATCACATCAGCAAATAATCTACTGGCAGCAATGCTTGACAATCATATTCAGCAGGGAAATGCCTTAAACATTGATACGAATCAAATTGTATGGAAGCGCTGCGTGGATATGAATGACCGCGTACTTCGTAATATTGTTGTTGGACTCGGTAGAAAAGCAGATGGTGTGGTTAGAGAGGACCATTTTATTATAACCGTTGCTTCAGAAATCATGGCAATTCTCTGCCTGGCAAGTGATATGCATGATTTAAAGGAAAGATTAAGTAGGATAATCGTTGCATATACTTATGAGGGTAAGCCGGTGACTGCAAAAGATTTGAATGCAGTAGGTTCTATGGCTGCTTTATTAAAAGATGCTATTAGGCCGAATTTAATACAGACTACTGAGAATACACCTGCCATCATACATGGTGGACCATTTGCTAATATCGCACATGGATGTAACTCGGTTAGAGCAACAAAGACAGCGCTTAAGTTAGCCGATTATGTGATCACTGAAGCAGGTTTTGGAGCAGATTTAGGAGCAGAAAAATTCTTAGATATCAAATGTCGTATTGCTAAATTAAAACCGGCAGCAGTCGTGTTAGTGGCTACTGTTCGAGCACTGAAATATAATGGTGGTGTAGCTAAGACTGATTTATCTGCTGAGAATTTAGAAGCTTTACAAAAAGGTATTGTAAACCTTGAAAAACATATCGAAAACATTCAAAAATATGGTGTGCCAGTCGTAGTTACTTTAAATAAATTCTCTACAGATACCGCAAATGAATTATCGTATGTGAAACAGTTTTGTGAGGAGAGAGGTTGTGAATTTTCTTTATCCGAAGTTTGGGAAAAAGGTGGTGAAGGTGGAATTGACCTAGCAAATAAAGTAATTAAGACCATTGAAACCAAAGAGAGTAACTATCATGCCTTATATCCAGATGAGATGTCTTTAAAGGATAAGATGGCGACTATCGCAAAAGAGATCTATGGAGCAGACGGAGTAACCTTTGATCAAGCTGCCTCAAAAGAAATAGATCGCTTAACTGAATTGGGATTTGGAAATCTACCAGTTTGTATGGCGAAAAATCAATACAGCTTATCTGATGATCCGAATAAACTCGGAAGACCAACCAACTTTACGGTGAATATACGAGAAGTTTATGTTTCTGCAGGGGCTGGTTTTGTTGTTGCAATTACAGGGACTGTCATGACAATGCCAGGATTACCAAAGGTTCCGGCAGCGGAGCGAATTGATGTAAACGAAGAGGGTGTTATTACCGGACTTTTTTAGGCATTATAGTGAGTTCAATGAATCCTTTATGAGTTGAGTAGGAATAGATAGAGAAAGAATTTTAGAGATATAACATAAACATAATCCCCCATTAAGCAAGTGGCTTACTGGAGGATTATGTTGCTTTTATTAATACTAATTAATACTTATCAGTTTAGTCATTTATCAATTTCTAAAAGCTTGTTCACAATAGATGCAGCGATATACACCTTTGTTTGGGTCTGTTAATTTAAAACGATGAGGAAGCTCTTGTTCAATTGAGGTAATGCATCTTGGATTTTTACAACGTATAATTCCGGTTACTATTTCCGGAAGATGTAAATGACGTTTCTCGATAATTACTCCATCTTCTATAATATTTACAGTAAGAGTTGGATCTAAGACACCCAACCTATCAAGATCAACCACAAGAGGACCTTCGATTTTTATAATATCTTTTTTACCCATTTTATTACTTTTTGCATTTTTTATAATAGCAACGCTACAATCTAATTTTTCAAGATGCAGGTATTCATAAATCTTCATGGCGCATCCAGCTTGGATATGATCTATTACAACTCCTTGAGTTAGCCCACCAATGTTTAACATAGGTTCTCCCTTCCGATATGAAATTTAATGATATGTTAACTTATTTAATTTTAATATGGGTAGCACAATGCTATTCTAGTGGTATTACATTAAGTAAGGTCATGATTAATGCCATACGTGCATAAACACCAAATTCAGCTTGTTTAAAATATACCGCGCGAGGATCATTATCGACCTCGGTAGCAATTTCATTGACACGTGGAAGTGGATGAAGTACAAGCATGTCATCTTTGGCGCCTGCCATCTTCTTGGCATCTAAGATAAAGCTATCTCTTAAGCGGATGTAATCTTCTTCATTGAAGAAACGTTCTTTTTGCACTCTTGTCATGTAGAGAATATCAAGATCTGGCATAACGGCTTCGAGATTTTTTACTTCTTCATATGGAATATTTCCACGATCTAGAACTTCTTCTCTTAAATAAGTAGGAATCTTCAATTCATCTGGTGAAATCAACACGAATTTAATTCCCTCATATCGAACCATTGCATTAATTAAGGAATGTACTGTACGACCGAATTTTAAGTCACCACAAAAACCAATGGTTAAGTTATTTAAACGGCCTTTTAAATTTTTAATGGTTAATAAATCAGTGAGAGTTTGGGTCGGATGATTATGACCACCGTCACCGGCATTGATTACCGGAATAGAAGAATAGGTAGAAGCGACTAACGGAGCACCCTCTTTTGGATGACGCATCGCACAGATATCAGCATAACTAGAAACAACACGAATTGTATCAGCAACACTTTCACCTTTCGCAGCGGAGGAGGAATCAGCAGAAGAAAATCCTAAGATACTACCTCCAAGATTAAGCATCGCAGCTTCAAAGCTTAGTCTTGTTCTTGTACTTGGTTCGTAGAAGAGAGTAGCAAGTTTTTTTCCACGGCAACATTCGGAATATTGTTTCGGATTGGCGATGATTTTTTCAGCTAAATTAAGAACATCCGATAACTCCGAAAGTGATAAATCTAATGGACTGATAATATGTTTCATAAGCACCTCCAATGTTTTTTCAACTACTCATTGTACTATATTCATATCTTAATTACAAGAAGTTTTTTTAGAATTCAAAGCAGAAGATTTTAGAATTCAAAGCAGAAGATTTTAAATCAAAGTAGATGTGTACTTTTGAATTCAAGGATACATGAAATGGAGTGTCGAAAGATATCTGATGAAAACTAGACTTGAAGAATTTTACATTGAGTATATAATATAGATATCATTAGTTAAAGGGAGACAATATGCTGAAAATTGAAATAATAAATGGTGAAGTTATTAAACAAAGTGAAGAAAAAGAAAAGGAAAAGGAAGTTCATTTGGTCTATAATAACGAATATGCGAAAGGTGATGCCATTAGGATTACGGTAGACAAGCCTAATGGTTTTTATGTGATTCAATTGGATGATGCTATTAGAGAAAACTTCGTTTATTTAACAGACAATACTTTTACATATGAAGTGCCATTTGGCGAAAAGAAAATCAGTCATTCACCAAAGTGTTTTTATGGTAAATGCCATGTTCTTTTTCTGAGATATGCAACCACAGAGGAAATTGAACAGTACAAAAATTTATGCCTTAATAAGTATGATATTAACTACAAAGAATCCGCTTGTCATCCTCATGCAGATGCCAATGTGGAAACGAGAGGAGAATCTGTTTTTGCAGCAAAAAATGCGATTAACGGAAATCGTGTCAACACATCTCACGGAGCATGGCCTTATGAGTCATGGGGAATCAACCGTGATGATAATGCTAAGATAAAAGTGGATTTTGGAAGGGATGTATTTGCAGATAAAATTGTTATGTATACAAGAGCAGATTTTCCACATGACAATTGGTGGAGTCAAGTTACGGTGACATTTTCTGATAATAGCCAAATTGTATGGGATTTAGAAAAAGGTGACAATCCACACGTTTTTTATTTTGATAAAAAGGTAATCAGATGGGTAGAGCTTAGCAATTTAATAAAGTCGGGCGATCCATCCCCATTCCCTGCCTTAACTCAATTAGAGGTATATGGAGTGGAGGCTATGTAATATTTTTAAGACATAGGGCCTTTAGAGATCTCTATGAGGGAGTAAGAAACATAGAAAAGACATCTGATTCCATTCGAAACGGAAAGCAGATGTCTTTTTATATAGGGAATTACTCTAGCTTTCTTTTAGATTGATTAGAAACCAAAGTATCTCTTCGTATTATTGTAGGAGATATCCTGAACCATCTGACCAAGGAACTCGATATCGTTTGGATACTCACCATTCTCTACCCAGGTTCCGATTAAGTCACAGAGGATTCTTCTAAAGTACTCATGACGAGTATAGGATAAGAAGCTTCTGGAGTCAGTTAACATACCAACAAAGTTAGCAAGTAGACCTAAGTTAGCTAAAGAAGTCATTTGCTCAGTCATACCAACCTTGTGATCATTAAACCACCATGCAGAACCTTGTTGAATCTTACCAACTGCAGTAGCGTCTTGGAAACAACCAAGTACAGTACCAATAGCAGCGTTATCGGTAGGATTTAAGGAGTAAATGATTGTCTTTGGTAATTCATCAGAGGAATTTAACGCATTTAAGAAGTTTGCTAATTCCGCAGAGGAACCTTCGGTGTTGATACAGTCAAAACCGGTATCTGCACCCAACTGATTATAACGGAATACGTTATTATCACGCTTTGTGCCATAATGTAACTGCATAACCCAACCAAGACGGTTATATTCCTTGCCTACGAATACCATGAATGCAGTCTTAAACTGTAATTCTTCCATATCGGAGATAGAACCACCAGCTAATCTTTTTGCAAAGATTGCTTCGATTTCTTCTTCTGTTGCTGGTTTGTACATTACATAGTTAAGAGCATGATCAGATACCTTACATCCCATGGAATGAAAGAACTCAAGACGAATCTTTAATGCTTCTTTTAAATCAGCAAAACTTGCAATTTTAACACCACTAACGGATTCTAACTTAGCTAAGTAATCAAGATATTCTGGCTTCTCTAAGTTCATAGCCTTATCTGGTCTCCATGCAGGTAATACTTTAACATCAAAAGAAGAATCTTCTGCAATTGCTTTATGCCATTCAAGAGAATCGATTGGATCGTCTGTAGTACAAATAGTTTCCACGTTGGATTGCTTGATTAATCCGCGAACGCTCATCTCTGGTTGGCTTAACTTTTCGTTACAAAGTTTAAAAACTTCTTCTGCATTCTTAGCACCTAAGGTACCGAAGTAATCAAAGTATCTCTGTAACTCGAGATGACTCCAATGATAAAGTGGGTTACCAATTGCTTTTTGAAGAGTCTCAGCCCATTTTTCGAATTTTTCAATATCACTAGCATCCCCTGTGATATATTTTTCATCGATACCGTTGGATCTCATTTGGCGCCACTTGTAGTGATCGCCACCTAGCCAAACCTGTGTAATGGTATCAAAGCTGCGGTCTTTTGCAATTTCCTCTGGATTAATGTGACAGTGATAATCGATGATTGGCATTTTTGCAGCGTAATCATGATATAAAGTTTTGGCGGTTTCTGTTGATAATAAGAAATCCTTGTCCATAAATGGTTTCATAGTAGTCCTCCTTGTGTCTGTTGTTATTATGATATAAAAACCATTGATCGATGCAAGTAACTAATTATTTTAAAAATTGGTAGTTTTTCGTACGATCAAATCGTTTGATATCGTCGTTTTATTTGGTACATCATTTCCATTCAATACACGCATTAAGGTTGAGATTGTGCTAATGCAAAGAGTTTCAACGTGATTATCAATGGAAGTTAATTCAGGATCACAGCAGGTGGTTAATAGGGAATTGTTATAACCAATAATGCTTACATCCTCAGGTATCATACTGCCGGAATCTTTAATGAACTTTATAGTCCCAATTGCTAGTAAATCTTCAGCGGTTACGGCAGCATCGTAGTGTAAACCTTGTTTTGCTAAAGAACTCAATAAATTCTTAGTGTCAGCTAAATTGTTAGGACACATCTGCATTAAATTCTCATCGAGCGGTAATTCATGAGCAGCTATAGCAGCTTTATAACCACTTAATTTTTGTAAACCGCTATATGATTTTGAATTATACAAATACAGAATTCTTTTTCTTCCCTGAGTAATAAGCTTACTAACTGCATCATAAACGGCTTGATGATCATCACACAAAGTACAAAAAATTCTTGGATGACTTAGATATCCATTAATTAACATAATAGGTACTTCGTCAGCTGCTTCCATGATATAAGCATTGTCCTTCTTATTTGCTTCAAGAAAGCTAGAACCTACCATGACAATTGCGTCTACACGTTTCGAAAGTAGGAGTTTTAAGTATTTCTGCTTTGTATGTAGTTCATAACCGGTACAACATAGGAATGAATCGTAACCATTTTTCCGTAGGTTTTGTTCTAAATGATAAACTGCATTAGCGAGAAACGTATCAGAGGAATCGGAACACATGATACCGATTGTCTTCATCGTATTTAAACCAAGGCCTCGGGCAAAAACATTCGGAGTATAACCAATCTCTTTCATAACATCAAGTACTTTTTGCTTTGTTTTCTCACTTACATTGGGATTTCCATTAATAACACGGGAAACCGTGGCAATGGAGACGCCAGCTTTTTGTGAAACATCATAGATATTCATTTGCGATTTGACTCCTCCTTTAGTTTTTTATCCTTCCCTTATATAATTCCCCATGCTTCAACATGACTACCAATATAATTAGCCAGAATATTTCTTGTCAAGTTCTGGTAGATTATTTCGAGGCAATGTAAGCGCTTTTATTAGAGAAGTTATGTAAGCGCTTTTATAGAATGATTTGTAAGCGCTTACAGTTTGAACATATAACTTGTCAAAATTCAACTCTTATTATACTATACCCCTAAAATACTGACAAGAGCAAATTGTTAAAAGTTTTTCGTTTATTTTTAGTCATTTTATATAGATAAAAAAAAACGATGAAAAAGCATTGACATACGATGTAAATACGGGTAGAATTGGAGATGTAAACGCTTACATTAATGAACGAAAATTTTCATGAATGATAAAAAAAATAAAGAAAATACTATGTAAGAAATGTAAGCCTAAAGAAATATCGCCTTTTATCGGAAGTAGAAAGATAGCTTACGATAAGCATATAAAAATGATAATAAAGGAGAATCAGCAATGAACATTCTTAACAAATCAATTTCAAAAGCAAAAGAAAGACCGGTTAAGGTTCTTCAGTTTGGTGAAGGTAACTTCCTTCGTGGATTTGTGGATTACATGATCGATGTTGCAAATGAGAAGGAGGTATTTGACGGTAGTGTAGTTGTCGTAAAGCCAATCGCTTTCGGTAACCTTGCTATGTTCCACGAACAGGAATGTCAGTATACATTATCTCTTCGTGGTAAGGAAGAAGGTCAGACTAAAGTCTCCAATCGTATTATCACATGTATTTCCGATGCAGTAGATACCATCAATGAATTTGATAAATATGAGGCATTTGCAAAATGCGATACCTTACGTTTTATTGTTTCTAACACAACAGAAGCTGGTATTGTATATGATGAGACAGACGAGTTTAATGCATGCCCACCTAAGACATACCCAGGTAAACTTACTAAGTTTATGTTCGATAGATTTACTTATTATAATGGTGACGAGAGCAAAGGTCTTATCGTAATTCCATGTGAGTTAATTGAAAACAATGGTCCTGAGTTAAAGAAATGCGTACTTCAGTTTGCAAAGCTTTGGAATCTCTCAGATGAGTTCGTAGCTTGGGTTGAAAATGCTTGTATTTTCTGCTCTACCCTTGTTGATCGTATTGTAACTGGTTACCCAAGAGAAGAAGCTGAAGAAATGTGCAATGAGTTTGGTTATAAAGATAACTTAATTTGTACAGGTGAATTATTTGCTCTTTGGGTAATTGAAAGTGATAAAGATATTTCTAAGGAGTTACCACTTGATAAAGCTGGTCTTCCTGTTATCTTTACGGATAACCAGAAGCCATACAGAGAAAGAAAGGTTCGTATCTTAAATGGTGCTCATACTTCTTTCGTACTTGCTTCATTCCTTGCTGGAAATGATTTTGTGAAAGAATCTATGGAAGATGAAACAGTTCGCAAATTTATGATGAGCACAGTGTTTGATGAGATCATTCCAACTCTTTCCTTACCAAAGGCTGAGTGTGAGGAATTCGCAAATGCAGTAATCGAGCGTTTTGAAAATCCTTTCATTAAACATGCATTATTATCTATTTCCTTAAATTCTGTATCCAAATGGAAATCACGTTGTATGCCAAGCTTAAAGGGATACGTAGAGAAGTTTAATACACTTCCTAAGCATTTATGCTTCTCCCTTGCAGCATTAATGAGTTTCTATACAGGATCAGAGATGAAAGACAATGCTTTAATCGGACATAGAGGAGAAGAAGAGTATAAGATTTTAGACGATGCATTCGCGCTAGAATTCTTTGCTGCAAATAGCGGAAAATCTTCTAAGGAATTTACAGAGGCTTACCTTAGCAATGAAAAATTCTTTGGAGAAGACTTAACTAAGATTGAAGGTCTTGTAGATGCTGTAGCTTCTTATGTAGATGATATTCGTGCTAACGGTATGAGAAAGGCGATGGAAAATCTATAATCGAAAAGCATTCATTTGAAACTTAGAGACATTTTTCAAATGACGGCAGAAGGAGGATTTTTATGCAAGAGTTCGTAAAAATAAATAGTAAAGATAATGTAGCAGTTGCCCTTAATGACTTAACTAAGGGCATGACCTTAGAGGTTGATGGGGCAGCAGTTACTTTAACCGAAGACATTCCTCGTGGACATAAATTCACTTTAACTAACTTAAAGGAAGGCGAGAATGTTATTAAATATGGTTTCCCAATAGGACATTTAACAAAAGAAGTAGAAACAGGTTCATGGGTTCATACTCAGAATATTAAGACTAATTTAGGTGAATTATTAACCTATAATTATGAACCTGATGTTACCCAATTAGAACCTCGCGAAAAAGCTACTTTTATGGGATACCGAAGAGACAACGGTAAAGTTGGTATTCGTAATGAGATTTGGATTATACCAACCGTAGGCTGTGTAAACAAAATTGCAGAAGCAATGGAAAAACAGTTTAAAGATAAACTTACTGGTAGCGTAGAAGATATTATTGCATTTCCACATCCATATGGATGCTCTCAGATGGGAGATGATCAGGAAAATACAAGAATTATCTTAGCGGACCTTATCAATCATCCAAATGCAGCAGGAGTATTAGTACTTGGTCTTGGTTGTGAGAACTCGAGTATCGCTGAACTAAAGAAATACATTGGGGAATACGATGAGGACAGAGTTAAATTCCTACAATGTCAAGATGTTGAGGACGAAATGGAAGTTGCAGAAGGGCTGATTAGTCAGTTAATATCTTATGCAGCAAAGTATGAGCGTGAGCCAATTAGTGCAGATGAATTAGTGATTGGTATGAAGTGCGGTGGTTCCGATGGTATGTCTGGTATTACTGCAAATCCAACGGTAGGTGTTTTCTCTGATATTTTAGTAGCTCAAGGCGGAACAACATTATTGACCGAAGTTCCTGAGATGTTTGGTGCAGAAACACTACTTATGGCTCGTTGTGAAAATGAAGAGTTATTTGAGAAAACTGTGGAAATGGTAAATGACTTCAAAAACTACTTCAAGAGTCATAATCAAACAATTTATGAAAATCCTAGTCCTGGAAACAAAAAAGGTGGTATCTCTACTTTAGAAGATAAGTCATTAGGATGTACTCAAAAGTCTGGTTCTGCTCCAATTAAGGATGTCTTAAAATATGGTGAAATTGTTAAGACAAAAGGATTAAATTTATTAAGTGCTCCTGGTAATGATTTAGTTGCAGCTACTGCTCTAGCAGCATCTGGTGCACATATGGTACTTTTTACAACTGGTAGAGGAACACCATTTGCTTGTCCGGTACCAACGATGAAGATATCTACCAATACACCGTTAGCGATGAAGAAAAATAACTGGATTGATTTTAACTGCGGCACCTTAGTGGAAGGTAAAACACTTGACGTCTTAGGTGAAGAGCTATTCCAGTATGTTCTTGCAATTGCTTCTGGTAACAAAGTGAAGTCTGAAGAAGCAGGATTTCATGATATGGCTATTTTCAAAACAGGTGTAACACTTTAGAAAATAGCAGATTTTTACACATGGTTTTATTGCCAAAGATGTGGTAAAATTATATAGTCTTTAACGCTCAATTTACAATTACCAATGTGGTTAATTGTTTGAGAAATCTAGGATAGATGTTAAAAATGCGAACAAACTATTCTAGAAGGGTTGCACTTACTTTAAGTACAGGTTACAATAGAAAAGGTAAGTTAGCAATGCGCAAAGCCTGCGCAAAATAGAGAAAACTATGGAAGATAAAGGAGATATAAGACAATGGCAAAAGTAGTAACAATGGGCGAAATTATGTTAAGATTATCCACACCAGGATTTGAAAAATTTATTCAGGCAGATAGCTTTGATGTTTGCTACGGTGGTGGAGAAGCAAATGTAGCAGTATCTTTAGCAAATTACGGACATGATGCTTCTTTCGTGACTAGAGTTCCAAAGAACGAAATCGGTGATTGTGCAGTAGCAGCTTTAAATAAGATGGGTGTTGATACAAAGAATGTAGCACACGGTGGTGATAGACTTGGTATCTACTTCCTTGAGACTGGTGCTGCTATGAGACCATCTAAGGTAGTTTATGACCGTGCTCACTCTGCAATTGCAGAAGCTTCAGTTTCTGATTTCGATTTTGATAAAATCTTTGAAGGTGCTGATTGGTTCCACTTTACTGGTATTACACCAGCAGTTTCTGATAAGGCAGCTGAGGTAACTGAGGCAGCTCTTAAGGCAGCAAAAGCTAAGGGAATCACTGTTTCTGTTGACTTAAATTTCCGTAAAAAGTTATGGTCCTCTGAGAAAGCTCAGAAGGTTATGACAAACTTAATGCAGTATGTTGATGTATGTATTGGTAACGAAGAAGATGCAGAAAAGGTTCTTGGCTTTAAGCCAGGTAACACAGATGTAACAAGTGGTGACTTAGAGTTAGCTGGTTACGAAGATATCTTCAAGCAAATGGTTGCTAAATTCAACTTCAAATATGTAGTTTCTTCCTTAAGAGAAAGCTACTCTGCATCTGATAATGGTTGGTCTGCTTGTATCTACAATGGTGAGACTGGTGAGTTCTATCATTCTAGAAAGTATAGAGTAACACCTATTGTTGACCGTGTTGGTGGTGGTGACTCTTTCGCAGCTGGTGTAATCTGTGGATTTGTTGATGGTAAGGACTTTAAGTCTGCTCTTGAATATGGTGTAGCAGCTTCTGCATTAAAGCATACAATTCCTGGAGATTTCAACCTTGTAACTCGTTCCGAAGTTGATGCTTTAGTAGGCGGAGACGGTTCAGGTCGTGTACAAAGATAATAGAAATGCAAAAATAATGTAATAGCTATGGGTATTGTGTCAATAAGAACAATACCCATATGTGATATTCGGAAACAGGTGAAATAATTACTTTTTTTACTTTTAAATATATAAAAGAAGTTGTTATATTCCAAAGATACTATAGAAACATATGACCAATCACTCTGTGGCAAATCTATTACATACTGGTTTGTTTTTAAAATGGAGAGTGAACTGCAAGTTGAAGCGAGCGCTGTAGCTTAACATGCGTGTGGTAGCGATTTTTCATGACAAGGAAAAGTTCTAAAAGCGTGCTTTTTCTTGTTTATCGAATATTAGAAAAGCAGCGCAGAAAGAAGGTAAACATGGAACTTAGAACAGCAGCATCCCCAAAGGATGTGAAACATTATACAACAGATCGTCTTCGTGAAGAGTTTTTAATTGATGATTTATTCAAGGTAAATGAAATAAAACTTGTTTACAGTCATATTGACCGTATTATTACAGGCTCCGCTGTACCAGTGAACCAGGTATTAAAATTAACTGCTGGGGATGAATTACGTGCAGAATATTTCCTTCAAAGAAGAGAAATGGGAATTATTAATATCGGTGGAAAAGGAACTATTACAATTGATGGTACCGTTTATGAGTTAGAGTATAAAGATGGTATGTACATTGGTATGGGAGCAAAAGATATTTCTTTTGCAAGTGTGGATGCTACAAATCCTGCCAAATTCTATATCAACAGTGCGCCAGCTCATACCTCTTATCCAACCGTATTAATTAAACCAGAAAATTGTGTTAATGTGGAACTTGGATCCTTAGAAGGCTCCAATCACCGTGTAATCTGTAAGTACATTCTTCCAGGTCAGGTAGAGAGTTGTCAGCTTGTCATGGGTATGACACAGTTAAAGCCAGGTAGTGTATGGAATACAATGCCTTGCCACACTCATGATCGTAGAATGGAAGTTTATTTGTATTTTGACATGCAAGAAAATGATATGGTATTCCATTACATGGGTGAGCCAACAGAAACAAGACATATCATTATGAGAAACGAACAAGCAGTTATTTCTCCAAGCTGGTCCATCCATTCAGGATGTGGAACAAAAGCCTATACGTTTATCTGGGGTATGGTTGGTGAAAATCAAGACTTTGATGATATGGATGCATGTGAGTTAAAAGAATTAAGATAAGACGAATGTAATATAGTTTGTAACGCCTGCGGTTTTAGGCAGTTGTCTATGATCGCAGGCGTTTTTTAGAAAAGTTTACAGGATCAAATCGAAAGTATTAGAATGAGACACATGTCCGAATGGAAAGTATAAAATAAGATACATGATTAATCTTCATAGTAACTAGGGATTAGAAGGTCCCATTCTTAGTTACAAAAGGGAAAGGCACCGGTAACATATATGAATTTGGATCAATTCTTTCAGGATTATTTAGCAGAGTTTCAAAGTGATATGGGAAGTCTTAAGGGCTACGAAGTAAGTCTATTCTTACAAGGATGTATGGGCTTGTATCAAAAGACAAAGGAAGAGTGCTATCTCGAGCTTTTGAAAACTTATGCAAAACAACGTATTACAGAAGAGGGAACTCTAATAGAAGAATTTAAAAATGATGAGATGCTAGAGAATTACCATCTTGGAATACTTCTATACTTCCTATGGAACCAAACAAAAGAAACTTTTTATGAGAAAGCATTAAAGGAGCTAGGTAGTACATTTTCCTCAAAATATCAGGGGAAAAATCCAATGTTTGCAAAGGAAGTTAAAAACATAAAAGATATTTACATGGTTCAACCTTTTTACACACTTTATGATACTATATATAATAAGAAGGAACACTACCTCGAGATTATGGAGCAATTTCATACCATTAATCAGTTCCCGAATGATTGTAAAAAAGCTGTCCTTTACGTAGATTGTTTTTCTGGTATGTCAGAAGAGATTTATGAACATTATCTTACCTTATTAAATCTAACGAAAGCTACAATCAAAGATATTTTAGGACATGCAAGGGAGAATAAGTTATTCCTTAATGATGGTGTAGCTGACGGCAGTGAATCGGTAGAGAATACAATATTCACCTCCTATGCAGTATTAAAATCATGCCATTATAAGATTTTGCTTGCAGAAAAGTATGAATCTACAGGAGCTTACCTTTTTCATGCAGCAATGGAGCAGTATGTTTCTCATCAAAAACAGATGGAAGCAAAATCAGGACAAGCATATTTAGATAAGATAAAAATGATGGGCATCTTTATGATGGCATATTCCTATCTTCCAAGCAATTTCTAGATTAGAGGATATATTTTTATTCCCCATTACAAGTTAAGATAAGCAGGAAATAAGATGAGTTAGAAGATTGACTCACTTTTTATAGGTTGAGGTTGAAACATAAGAGCAACCAAGCCAGAATTGAGGTTAAGATGAAGTTTAACGTGATATTAAAAACTGCGAGAAAAGCAGTGATAGAATTAATAGGACAAGGATTTTATTATACCGATAAAGAGTATGAAATCTATATCAATAATACATTATATACAAAGAGCACGAAAGTTGTTCAGTCAATTCATAATCTAAAACCAAATACAGAGTATAGCATTTACGTAAAAAATGATACTGAAACTTCCGAAGTAGTAGTTATAAAAACAGAATATGAGTTTGTTACGCTCAATGTAAAAGAGTTTGGTGCTAAAGGCGATGGTGTTCATGATGACACCACAATGATACAATGTGCTATTAATTCTTGTCCGAAGGATGGACGGGTGTTAATCCCAGAAGGGTGTTATAAGATTTCTACGCTCTTTTTAAAAAGTGACTTACGCCTTGAATTAGCAAAGGGTGCAGTGTTATCAGCGTTTACAGATCGTTCCAAATTCCCAATTCTTCCAGGTAGAATTGAAAGTTTCGATGAGACAGATGAGTATAATTTAGGAAGCTGGGAGGGGAATCCACTCGACTCCTTTGCTGGTATTATTACTGGTATCAATGTCTCTAACGTTGAAATTACTGGTGAAGGTACTATAGATGGTTGTGCCGATGCTACCAATTGGTGGAATAATCCAAAAGTAAGAAATATTGCTTGGAGACCAAGATTAATCTTCTTAAATCATTGTAATAACGTAACAGTACAAGGGATAACGGTAAAGAATAGTCCATGCTGGAATATCCATCCATACTTTTCAGATGATCTTTCGTTTGTTGACCTTACCATACTTAATCCAAAGGATTCTCCAAATACCGATGGACTTGATCCAGAGTCTTGTAAGAATGTCTTAATTGTCGGAGTATACTTCTCTTTAGGGGATGATTGTATTGCGATTAAATCGGGTAAGATTTATATGGGAGCGAAGCATAAGCGTCCTTCTGAAAATTTAGAAATCCGTCAGTGCTGTATGCGAGATGGACATGGTTCCATCACAATAGGAAGTGAGATGGCTGGAGGGGTTAAGAATCTGACAGTTCGTGAATGTCTCTTTATCGATACCGATAGAGGACTTCGTATCAAAACAAGACGTGGTCGTGGTAAAGATGCAATTATAGATGGTGTTTTATTTGAAAACATTCGCATGGATCATGTAATGACTCCAGTTGTTATTAATTGTTTTTATTTTTGTGATCCAGATGGTCATTCTGAATATGTACAAAGTAAAAATCCTTATGCAGTAGATGACAGAACGCCTTTCATCGGTGAACTAACCTTCCGTAATTTAGATTGTACAAACTGTCATGCAGCAGCATCCTATATGTATGGCTTACCTGAGCAAAAAATAGAGAAAGTAACCTTTGAAAATGTTTCGATATCCTTTGCCGAAAATGCTATAAAAGCAGTTCCAGCGATGATGGATGGTGCAGATGAAACTAGTTTACTCGGCTTATACGCAAACAATTTAAAAACATTAGAACTAAAGAATGTAAGAGTAGAGGGTTGTGAAGGTGAGAAATTCTTGTTAAGTAACATTGATAACTTGATACAAGAATAATCACGAGAAATAAAATGAGTATGAAGTTCTTAAAGTTTTAAAGTTTAAGCGATTGGTACAAGTAAAAAAGCTTTTTGTCATTCACTTATCAGATATTATATCTAATAAGAAGGAATGGCAAAAGGCTTCTTTAAATTGATAAGAAATTATTGAGATTCAATTGTATTAATATCTTATAATTCGATCTCAATTTATATAATGGCATAAGATTCTCGTGTATTGATAGGATATGAGTTAGTCAACCAATAACGAAGCATCTTCTTTCTCTCCATCCGTTGGGAGTAAAAGATCAGCATATCTACCTCCAAGTTTTCTTAATTCCTCTGCGATGATACCGGCAAAAGTTACGGCACCATCGTATCTAAGATGAGTATTATCCATTTTTCCTTCTGGATAATTTGGATACTCCATAGGTTCTAAGTGCATAAACCACTTTTTCGATTTCTCATCGCCCGTTTTTTGAATTAATTCCTTGCTTATTGCGCACAAGTCGATGACAGGTATCGTTAGCTCTTTTCCAAGTTCTATCATTGCATCGGGGTAATTAAGATGTGTATCTTCAACCAAACTTCCATCCTCCTTAAAGAGTCGTCGGTAGAGTGGAGTAATAAGGACTGGATGAGCCTTATGATCGATTGCCACTTTGATATATTGTTTTAGGTTCTCTTTAAAAGTAGTGAATGGCTCGGTATGACGTTCTTCATCAGGCTTCTCATCATTATGTCCAAATTGTATCAATAAAAAATCATCTTCTTTAATTAATTTCTCGATTGCTTGCAGACGACCTTCTGTAATAAAGCTTTTGGTGCTTCTACCATTTTGAGCAAAGTTTCTAATTTGAACCTCTCTTTTTAGGTAGAGAGGAAGTCCTTGACCAATTCCTGTCTGAGGGAAACTCGTAAAGTCATTTTGCTTTACTGTGGAGTCACCAGCCCAAAATATTGTGTGTATCATATGAATTCTCCTTTGTTATAAATTTGTGAAAGAGAATGAAATCAAATATTGGCTTAATTCTCTTAATTAAAAATACAATAATAATATAATTCTACTAGATATTATGGTTTGTCATTGTGTCACGAATGGTCTTTGGAGCAACTCCATGAACCTTTTTAAATGCTCTACGGAAGGAGTTGGCATTGTTATAACCAGTTTCTAAATACAAGTCGCTGACATTGATATCTGTTGTCTTTAATAAGTGCATCGCTTGTGTCATACGAATTAATTCCAAATATTCTGAAAAGTTTTGTTTGGTTTCTGCCTTAAATAAATAAGAGAAGTAGCTTTCAGATATATCAAATTCATCGGAAATCTTCTTTAGACTTAAGGAAGAATCCTTATAATTTTCCTTAATATATGCTTTGATTGTATTAATTAGCTTATTTCCATCTGCTTTTGGTTCAAATAAGCTACATAAGCGTAATGCAATATCTTCTAAAATAGATATCGTTTTATTTTCCTGAAAAGCTATGTCGATGGATTCTATAACTTCGTGGTTCGTTTCTGTAATACTAATCTGAAATCGAACCTTTAACAAGGTATTTCTTATATCAGAAAACAGCCACTTCACAACAGATATTGGTAGCGATCTGCATTCGAAGTTTTCCCACCGAATCAAATTAAAGAGCTCCTGAACTTGTTTTGTGTTACCAGAGACAATAAAGTTTGATAGTTGTTGAGCCATCTCAAAAGGATAATAATAAGATGCTTTATCCGGCTTAATCTGATAATAACTTTGAAATACATTTCCTTCACGAACAAAAGAGGCAGCTTGAATTGCTTGTTGGTAAGACTTCCAAAAATAAGGAATGTAAGAATAACACTTACCAAGTCCACCATAGATCCAAATGGAGTGTTCTTCCATCAAATTATCATGAAGCTCTAAAAAAGAACTCTCGATATTGGCTATGCTTTCCGCGATTGGTTCGTCCATTGGGGATGGAATCATGATAGCAAATGAATTAACCTCAGCTTCATAGATTAAAACATCATCACCAAAGTACTCATAGAAAAACTTTCGAATTAACTCTTTATAATTTTTTTGTTTCAGTTCAGCATCAGAATTACTTGATGGTTCCTCCAGATAAAACTCTAGTTGATCCTGGTAGATACAGGCATAAAGCACACAATATTGATTTTCGTTAACATTTAAACCTAAGAATTTAGAAATCCTATTATACTCTTCTTGATTTGAGATAAGGCCTTTTATTATTCTAGCCATATAAGAGTTGTAAATGATTGGTTTTTGTTCTTCTAATTCCTGCTTTAGGTTTCCTTTTTCCTTTAGTGAATCTTGTAATTCGGTATCTATTTCAATAATAGGTTTAATATTTCTTTTCGATAAGATGAAAATCATAATTAAACAGAATAGTAATGTTAATATAATAATGAAGACATACGTATTCTGGTAGGATCCTAAATCATGAAAGACAAGATCAGCAGGTTGAATTAAATAATATCTCCATTGATTAAAGTTGGAGACAGAAGTTGTGATGACAATAGATTCTTTACCTAAATTAATTTCCCTATACTCCTGTTCTTGATCTTCTACCATGGAAGTGACTATGGTGTTAAGTAAATCATCTGTTAGTTCTGGACTTTGATCTGCTGTGATACGAAATACTTCCTTATTATTAGTATCAGTTACATATAAAAAACCGCTTTTGAAAAAATCTAAATTTGAAAAGATATTATTTAAACGATTTCGATTAATCTCAAAACATACGATACCTAAGGGCTTATTTGTTAATAAAGCTGTTTGTACCGGTGCTTTATAGAGATAGGAAGAGTAACCATTTTTACCATAGACTGAATTCGGCAAAAATTGATAAGAATTATTATAAGAAGACAACATTTCCTTCCATGAGTCATAGTAGGATATGTCGTATGCTTTATAATGCTGGTAATAATACCTGGTATCCGTTAACATACTAGACGACATTAAATAGTCGGTTTTGGGGAGATAAATGTAAAATTCGTCTAAAGGTAGTGTGATTTCTAGTGGTATAAAGTCGGTTAAGAAACTCATAGCATCTTTTGCATCGAGATAGAACTCCATGGATCTAGAATCATAACGAAGTACTTTCCTTATATTGGAATCATTCGCTATCTGAGTAGATAGAGTAGATAATAGCAATAAGGAAGTATCCATATCTGATACAGAATTATCTAAAACAGCTTTGTTCTGTTTATGAAGGTTATTAGTTGCATCCGCTATTCCGTATTGATACAAAAACATGCCCATAATAAGAACAAATATCAGCAATATGCTGTAAGAGGTTACAAATCGTATCAAGAATCTTCTATTTTTATTTGTATTATTTTTCTTAAAGTTAATTTTCATTTAATATTCCTTCTAACAATTAGTAAAAGCAAACAAAACTTTGTTTAAAAATTATAACAAAGTGGTGCATTATTTGCAAGCGATATGAGCAAATTTTTAGTTTGGGAAAAAATGAAAGCGCATACAAGTAATAAAAAATTACGAATGATTCTTTAGAAATATAGCAAAATCAAGGGTTTGAGAGTCATCGTAAAAATTGCACATCAATAATAAATATTGCTTCTTGTTAAAAAAGTACAAAGCATGTTAGTATGTACTTGTCAAATCGAATAAAACTAAACAACTGATTACGAAAAGTAAAATGATGTTTTTCAAAATCTAACATTAGTTTTTGCAGATTGACATGAAGTACAATTATTTGTAGTAAAGTTACATATAAATTATGGAGACTACAAATTTTGAGTACTTTCTACAATATTATAATTGATCCAATAAAAGGAGGGTATTTCGATGAGAAAATCTACACAGAAATTCTTATCACTTGGCTTAAGTCTTGCTCTTGTATTCAGCTTAACAGCTTGTGGAAGCAAAGATGAGCCTAAGGCAGATCCAACACCAGCACCAACACAGGGCGCTACAGATAACAATGGTGGCGATGCAACAGCTACTCCAGAAGCTCCAGTTTCTGAAGTTGAGAAACCTTCTGTTATTACAGTAATGATTGATGGTACTGTATTTACAGAGCCTAACGGACGTGCTCAGTTTGAAACAGCTCTTGAAGCTGAACTTGGACTTGATGTTCAGTTTACACAGCCTGACCACTCTGGTTACTATGATGCTGTTGGTCTTACATTTGCAGGTAGCAACTGGCCAGATGTTGTTATTTTAGGTGGTTCTTACTATACTAACTATGCAAGTGCAGGTCTTTTAGCTGATATTACAGAGTACTGGGATAATTCTGAATTAAAAGCATCTGGAAGAATCACTAACGTAGATGCAATGGAAGCTATCAAAGTTGATGGAAAGCTTTACGGCTTTACTCCAGCAAGAGGTAACGGATGTGTTACTTATGTTAAAAAAGCTTGGTTAGATAAAGCAGGTTTATCTGTTCCTACAAATTATGATGAGTACCTTAACATGTTAAAGGTATTTACAGAATCTGATATGAACGATAGTGGTGATCCTTCTAACACATACGGAGTTTCTGCAGCAGGTCTTGTCGGAACTGAAGCTCCTTATATCAACTATTTACCAGAATTCTATCAGGATGCATATCCAGATTTCACTCAGGATGAGAGTGGTAAGTGGATCGATGGTTTCTCTACAGATGCTATGAAAGCAGCTCTTCAGAGATTAAAGGATGCTTACTCTGCAGGTTATATTGATAAAGAGACTATTACAAATGGTACAAAAGACTGTCGTACAAAGTTCTTTGATGATAAGTTCGGTGTATTCACATACTGGGCTGGAACATGGGCATTTAACTTAAAGAACAACCTTGAAAGCAATGGTAAGGATGGCGAGTTAGTTGTTCTTCCTCCAATCGCTGAAATGGGCTCTTATGTTGAGAGACAGGCACCAGCTTGGTGTATTACAGCTAAGGAAGAAAATCCAGAAGGTATCTTCAAATACTTCCTTGAGCCAATGTTAGATGGTGGCGCTGTTCAGACACTTTGGACATATGGTGTTAAGGGCGTTCATTGGGATGACAAGGCTGAGACAATTAAGTTAACAGAGGATAAAGAGCTTACATTTACAGAAGGTCAATTCCACTTCTTACCTTCTTTAGAGAAGCCAGATACTTTATTAACAAAGCATCACCTTGATCCTATGTTAAGCTTTGCAACATACGTTGACAATGCTGACCCTGGTATTTCTTCTGTAAATCCAGTTGCTAAGGACTCTTCTGAGAAATTCAATGAATGGGCAGTTCCAGCTAAAATGGTAGTAAGTAATGATACTATTAATGAGTACAATGCAGATCTTTGGGATCTTCGTACTCAGATTATAACTAAGGTTGTAACTGGCGATATGAGCGTTGAGGACGGTATGAATGAATACACTAGTCAGTCTGCTGATATGGTACAGGAGATTTTAGATTCTTTAAATAACTAATTGTATTAGTTTATAAAGAGGGGTTTGAACAAAAGATAGATAAGGTTCAGCCCCTCCTTATCACGAGAGATGCTCGTGAGAGGAAATTCTAATTTGTGAAAGGAAGTGCTTCGATGAGCATTAAACGAGGTCAAAAAGTACCAGGTAGCAAAAAACCGTTAGGCTTAAGAATTTACAACCATAGATGGTTTTATGTAATGTTTGCACCTGTATTAGTATTCATTACGTTATTTAATTACTTACCAATGTTTTTTATTAGGTATGCATTCTATGATTATAAGATGGCACAGGAACCTGTGTTTGTTGGATTAAAACATTTTGAAAAATTATTAAAAAAGCAAGATTTCATTCGTGCATTTGTCAATACCTTTGAGTTAAGTATAGTTAAGTTGTTATTAAATACATTTATGGCAGTTATTATCTCTCTGTTATTAAATGAAATTAAGAATTTGAAAGCAAAGAAGGCTGTTCAGACGCTTATCTACTTACCACACTTTATGTCATGGGTAGTTACGGCTTCTGTATTCCGCTTAATTCTATCTCCTACCAACGAAGGTCTTGTAAACTCATTTTTAGTTAATCTTGGTGTTATAAACAAAGACCAAATGATATACTTCCTGGCGGAAGAAAAATGGTGGCGGCCAGTTTATTATATTGTTAACATATGGAAAGATACCGGTTGGGGTACTATCATCTATCTTGCTACATTATCAGGTATTAGCCCAGAGCTATACGAAGCAGCTCAGATCGATGGTGCAAATCGTTGGAATCAGATGCGTTTCATTACATTACCAAGTTTAGCAAACACAATTATTACGGTATTAATTCTTAACTTAGCAAAGATTATGAATCTCTTTGAATCAGTTTTCGTTATGTATAACTCAGCAGTCTATGCGGTATCCGACGTTATACAGACCTATGTATATCGTCAGACATTCGGTGGAGGTATTCCAAACTACGGTTATACAACAGCGGTAGGTTTGATGAGTTCAATTGTAGGTTGTGTTCTTGTATTAATTTGTAATTACGCAAGTAAAAAAGTCCGCGGACGCGGTATCGTATAGGAGGGGTAGACGATGAATTCTAAGAAAAAAGCACGTAAAAAAATCAAACTCTTTCCTATTTTTAATGGTTTACTCTTTGTTTTAGTATCTTTATTTATTCTTGTACCACTATGGAAAGTGTTAGTAGACTCACTTGATATGCAAACGAGTTATGGTATGCGATTATGGCCAAAAGAGTTTGGTTTAGCAGGTTATAAAGTTATCTTTACTTATGAATCCTTATATAAACCATTCTTAATCTCTTGTATAACAACAATTGCAGGTACTTTCCTCGGATTAACACTTTCTACTTTAGGTGCTTATGTATTAATCCAGTATGAAATGCCAGGTAGAAACGTATTCGCTTTCCTTTTATTATTTACCATGATTTTTAATGGTGGTATGGTACCTTCTTTCTTAGTTATGTCTAAGTTAGGTTTAATTGATACTTTAGGGGCGGTTATCTTACCTTTAGGTATTAATGTTTATAACCTTGTATTAATGCGTAACTTCTTTGAGGGTATTCCAAGAGGATTGTTTGAAGCTGCATCCATTGACGGATGTTCACCAATTGGTACATTCTTTAAGATTGTACTTCCGCTTTCCAAAGCAGCGTTAGCATCCATCGGTTTGATGTTCTCCGTTACTTTTTGGAATGATTATACACACTTTAAAATTTACATTCAAAAGAGTAGTTTATATAACTTCCAGCAGAAATTACGTAACTTAATCATGGATGGTGATACTCCAAACACAACTGAGAACATATCTCAGAACACAATGTTTAGTGCTGCTGTTATCGTAGCGATTTTACCTTTCATGATTGTATATCCTTTCTGTCAGAAGTACTTTGTAAAGGGTGTTAATATTGGTGCGATTAAAGAGTAGTGAATTATATATTTAATAGGAAAAATGAAAGCTGTTGCTGAAAGAATCAGGCGACAAGGAACCTAATCATCTAGGTTAGAGTTCCTTCTCAGGGTTCTTTGGTAACGGCTTTTTCACTTTTTGATATTGTAAAATAATTTAGATGATGATATGATAAATTACATACATACTACATAGGAGGGCTGATAATGAATAAAGTATATACCTGTTTTCCTGGCGGAAAACATAAAGTAATAACTATGAGCTATGATGATGGAAAACAAGAGGATAGGAGATTAGTAGCTATCTTCAATAAATATGGAATTAAGGGTACTTTTCATCTTAATTACGGACTGATGGATCAGCCAGAGCGTATAAATAGAGAAGAGATTAAAGAATTATATAAAGGACATGAAGTTTCTGCCCATACATTTACTCATCCAACGATATCGAGATGTCCATCTTCTATGATTATTGAGCAAATTTATGAAGATCGTAAAGGGCTCGAAAGTTTGGTTGAATATCCAGTGAGAGGGTTATCTTATCCGAATGGCTCTTATGATAAACGCATTAAAGATTTGTTGCCTGGACTTGGAATTAGGTATTCAAGAATTGTTGGAAATAGTGATAATTTTAGTATGCCTTCCGATTTTTATGAATGGAAGGCGACCTGTCACCATAACCATAATCTCCTGACGCTAGGGGAAGAATTTGTTAGCCTAACGAAGAAGCAATACCTATATATGATGTATGTATGGGGGCATAGCTATGAATTTACCAATAACAATAACTGGGAGGTTATGGAGGAATTCTGTAAGCTAGTCTCGCATCGCGATGATATCTGGTATGCGACAAACATTGAGATAGTAGATTATTTAGAAGCAGCAGAAAGGCTCCACTTCACTGCTACAGGTAATCTAGTTTATAATCCATCAGCGAAATCTGTATGGGTATCTGTAAATGATGCCACGGCAATAGAGATAAAAGCCGGTGAAACGGTTAGATTATGGGATTAACAATACTATCATAATAAATAGGCGTTAAACTGCCAGAATAGAGGTTAATATGTTAAGACTTGGTGTACGAGGCCATGATATGGAAAAGGCTCCATTTGACAACTTAGTAGAAAATATAGCGAACAAAGGATTTTGCTGTACACAGCTAGCGCTAAAAAAGGCAATCGATACTTTTAACGTAAGTAGAGAAGCAATGACTTCTGGTATGGCCTTATATATGAAAGAAGTTTTTGAAAAAAATCATGTACAAGTAGCTGTATTAGGATGCTACTTAAATCTTGGACATCCAGATGAGGTAGCGCTTCGTGAAATTCAAAAGAATTACGAAGCACATATCCGTTTTGCTTCCTTACTTGGTTGTGGTATGGTAGGAACTGAAACTGGTGCAGTAAATAAAGAGTATGCCTATGAGCCTGCAAACCACTCAGATGAAGCGTTAGAGATCTTTATTCATAATTTACGACCTGTAGTAGAATATGCAGAAAAGATGGGTGTAATCGTTGGAATAGAGCCTGTATATAAGCACATTATGAGTGATATAAAAAGAACGAGAAAGGTGTTAGATGCAATTAATTCACCAAATCTACGTGTCATCTTCGATGCTGTTAATGTTATGTCAATTGATAATTATAGGAATCAAGATGATATGATCCAGGAAGCTTTTGACTTGATTGGTGAAGAAATTGATGTACTCCATATCAAAGATTTTGTTGTGAAAGATGGAAATATTGTATCTAGACAAATCGCAGTTGGAGAAGGTCTATTAAATCTGCCACTACTTATGAAACTTGCGAAAGAAAAGAAACCGATGATTCATATGCTAATAGAGGATTCTGTACCAGATAATGTACTTGTATCATCGGCTTATATTAAGAAATGTTATGAAGAGGCGTAATTTGTACTGTGGCTAAATAAATATAATTAATACGAAATGTTCAAATCAATTAAATATTCACATTGAATATATACCAAGGCATCAACAGAAAAGAATGGTGACTATAATTTTAAATATAGTCACCATTCTTTTCATACTTAGTATTGAGAACTATTCAATTATACAAATATTTTTCTATGAGTAATCCAATAGCATAAATAATCCATAGCATAAATAATTTAATAACATTAATAATCCAATAATAATATCACTTAGTATACAAATGAAAATTCATCTGCTTTTTCATCTTCACTTAAGGTATAGGCAAATTGAAAACACTTATTCTTCTTAAAGCTTAATTCAAGTCAGTTAGTGCGCTAGGTAGTTTTATTTCGAAACAATACGGTTGATATTTTTTATTAAGACAGAAATGGTACCGTCAGGATTGGTAATAAACTCAACATTTTGCTTACTATTATACTCCTCCATCGGAATATTTATTTCTATTCCAGAATCTGTGGTTAAATACTGTTTTTCAAATTTTTTTACAGTTTGTATACTTTTTGGCTTTACTTCTTCGGTAGCCATATTATACTTTTCTAGTTTTTCTGTAAATTCTTCTCTGATTTCAGGAATATCACCATACAATTTTTCTCCAATGGTTTCTGGAGTAATTAAACCTTGCTCTATGATATCATTATGAATGATGCTCTTAGCTTCCATTTGCTTATTAAAGTCTTCTTCGTAGTACTTTTTGTTGATTTGTTCTACCGCTTTGGTAACGATATTAAGTTTTGCTTTTTGAGACATCCTAGTACTACAACATAAAAAAAGTTCAGAAAAGTAAAAAACTTTTTCACCATTGATGTCGTATTTTCTTTCTACAACCTGCATTGACATATCACTAAGATGAATTACACATGCTTCGGATAGCTTAGTACCTGTACCTGGTAGTGCAGCAGTCTGTTTGATAATATCATTACGATTTCCAAGGTCAGAGTTTTCTGTATAGTGAACATAATATTCTTTATAATTCATTTTTAGTAATGCGAGATGCATTTCACTTGCGTACTGATATGTGACTACAAACAAATCCGCAGCTGGTATATCGATATTTTGGTTCATAATCGTATATAAATGAGAAGCAATTGATTGACTCGCCTGTACTAATTTGTCTTCCTCAAATTCAGCCAAACATTGTGCTATGTGGGATTCTTCTGTGTGAAAAGTACACAGTTTACTATCATCACCAGAAACAATCTTAAAGATATGATCACGTAAGAAATCATTCATATCTGGACTTAATTCTAAGAGTTCTTCTGAAAGTACAGGCATACCTACAGCAGAATCAAGAATATGTAGGATTGCTTTCCTTATAATAATTTCATCTTTTTCCATGCTAGTGAAAGGGGAATATCTCTCGTAAAAATAATACGTTTGAGAGAAGAAATACCCCTAAGTCCTTTCTTAATTTTTTCCTAATTTATGTTTACAGATGGTATCTTCTTTTAAAAAACTTGCTCTTTTAACAGAATCAATTCCATACTTATTACGAATAGAATCAATAGCAGAATCTAGCTTCTTAAACTTCTCTGATTGTTTGTTATCAAAAAGACTAATCTGTGAAAATTCAGTATCGTCTAACTTGGTTGTTCGAATTCCGAGTAAGCGGATGGGAGAGTTGTCCCAGAACTCGTCAAATAAACGACAGGCTGCCTCATAGATAGTTGCTGTCGTATTCGTTTGACATGGAAGCACTGCTTGATGTGTGCATGTTTGGAAATTAGCATACTTTATTTCAACCGTGATACAGCTGCATGAAACATTAGCTGATCGTAACCTTGCTCCTACCGTTTCGCTAAGTGCAAGTAAAACTTGCTTTGCCATAGACCTGTCAATAACATCCTGTCCTAAGGTTATACTGTTTCCACAACCTTTTGCTCTTGTATCAGTAACCTCAATTGGTTCTTCATCAATACCATTTGCATAATCATGAATTAGGGTACTATATTTACTTCCTAGATGCGTTTTTAGGATACTTACATCCGTATGTGCTAAATCATAAATAGTGTGAATCCCTAAGATGTTGAATTTGGATTTCGCAGACTTTCCTACAAAAAACAATTCCTCAACAGGTAGGGGCCACATCTTCTCTGGAATTTCAGATGGAAATAAGGAGTGACAAAGATTTGGTTTTTTAAAGTCGGAAGCCATCTTAGCAAGAAGTTTATTAGTTGAAATTCCAATGTTTACAGTAAAACCCAATTCTTTAGAAACTCGTTCTCTAATTTGATTAGCGATATCCATAGGAGCACCAAAAAGATGATAAGTATCCGTCATATCAAGAAAAGCCTCATCAATACTAAATTGGTTAAGGGTTGGTGTATACTCGGATAAGAGTTTCATTAATCGTTCGGAATAGCTTGTATAGACCTCAAAGTTTGGTGGGACTACCACCAAAGAAGGACATTTTTGAATTGCGTGTGTTAGAGGTTCCCCTGTTACAATACCATATGTTTTTGCTTTCGTGGATTTCGCTAACACGATACCATGTCTACTTTGCTTGTCACCGCCTACCGCTGAAGGAATGGTACGTAAATCAATTGTCTCGGAATCAGTTGCTAAACGATGTACAGATTCCCAGCTTAAGAAGGCACTATTTACATCCACATGAAATACCAGTCGTTCTTTTTTAATCATATCTCTCATTTCCTTATTAATATATACAAATTAAATATCGTTGCAATGATACTAATTGTAAAAATTATTGTTACAGATATTCGTTTGTACGCTTAAATAAAAGGTGCTGTCTTATGCAATCAATCTGACTATAAGAATCTGCTTCGCATCTTCTTATGATTTATACTATAGGAACAAAAACCGTGTTCCTATAATCCATGAAGGTGCAAAAGGTGTATCTTTTAATAACTTATATTATAGGAAACATAAGTTCGAATGTAAAGAGGGGATTTTTGTTTCGTCTTCTATGCCCCGCACTTCTTAAAACATTCAGAGGTATCAATATCAACTAGAATGACGTCAGGACCCACTTGACAAATGCAAGACCAAGGTATGATATACTCATGATCTCTTCCTAAAAGTCCCCATATCTTAGGAGGGCCTGGGACGATAAGAGCTTCAATACATCCAGTGATAGCATCAAAAATGATATCACAAACGAATCCTAGCCGCTGACAATCTCTACAATTAATGACTTCTTTATTACGCATTTCGAATAATCGCATAAGACAGAACCTCCCTTTTTATTATCATATGAAAAAAATATAAAAACATGAGTAACTATGTGCTTGACCTATGGGAATTTATTCAATATAATGAAAGTAGTGATAACGGATAGCGTGTGCGGGTTAATATTATAGTGGGAGGTACCGTATGAAGTGTCCATTTTGTGGAAAAGAAAATACAAGAGTAATTGACTCAAGGCCAGTAGATGACTGCAGTTCCATACGACGCAGAAGACAGTGTGATGAATGTTCTAAACGTTTTACTACTTACGAAAAAGTAGAGACGATACCTTTGGTAGTAATTAAGAAAGATAATAATCGTGAACCTTACGATCGTTCCAAAATTGAAGCAGGTGTATTTCGTTCCTGCCATAAACGCCCAATTTCCGTAGATCAGATTAATGCAGTTGTTGATGAAGTGGAAAACATCATTTTTAATTTGGAAGAAAAAGAAGTACCAAGTTATAAAATAGGCGAAATCGTCATGGATAAGTTAAAGAACTTAGATGCAGTCGCTTATGTACGTTTTGCTTCAGTATATCGTGAATTTAAGGATGTCAATACCTTTATGAACGAGTTAAAGAAAATACTCGATCATGAACATGTTTAGAAGGTAATAAAGATTATAACCTCCAGAAGGGTAGAACCGTTTGGAGGTTTTTTCGTATGAGATAGGAAAAGAAAAGATAGAGGAGAACTAACTACGTATTGTTATAAAACTATGATTAAAGTATGTAGAAGATTTCCTAATTTGTGAATATGATGAAGCTATGGGTTATATACATTAAGAAATTCATTGTAACTATGTAGTTTGTCTGATATAATATCTTAAAGGCAATCGCTTTCCTTGGAGAGAGGAAAGGAATCTTTATGTTTAGTAAATCATTTAGTGCAGCAATTGATGGGATTGAAGCTTTTGTTGTGAATGTAGAAGCAGATGTAAGTGACGGTCTACCTAGTTTTGATCTGGTTGGATTTCTAGGTTCTGAAGTAAAGGAAGCGAAAGAGCGAGTAAAAACCGCTATTCGAAATTCGGGTTATACGTTGCCACCAAAGCATATTACCATCAATTTATCACCTGCAGATGTTAAAAAAGAAGGAACAGCCTTCGATCTGGCAATAGCCATTGCAATTCTAACCGCATCCGGTTATATTCCCACGGATTATTTGAAACAAACATTATTTATAGGAGAGCTTAGTTTAGATGGAAAGATTCAGCGCGTAAATGGTATCCTTCCGCTTATTTGTGCTGCACAAAAGCAAGGACTGAAACGCTGTATCATCCCGAAAGATAATGCAAAAGAAGGAGCAGTAGTCAGCGACGTAGATATTATAGGAGTAGAAAGTCTTGGTCAGACAGTGGAGTACTTATCAGACATGATTGTGTTGCAGCCTGAGTTTGTAGATGTTTCCGGTTTATTTTTACTGCAAGAGAAACGAAATACTTTGGATTTTTCTGATATTGTCGGACAGGTGTCAGCAAAAAGAGCAATTGAGGTTTCTGTTGCCGGTCAACATAATATTATGATGATTGGTACTCCAGGGTCAGGAAAAACCATGCTTGCGAAAAGAATCCCCTCTATTATGCCGGAGTTAAGTTTTGAGGAAAGTCTTGAAATTTCTAAGATTTATAGTGTATCCGGCAGGCTTGATAATAATCGTGTTTTGATACTGGAGAGACCATTTCGATCCCCTCACCACACAATTACTCAATCAGCACTGGTTGGTGGGGGACGGTGCCCAAGGCCTGGGGAAATCAGTTTAGCAGCCCATGGTGTGTTATTTTTAGATGAATTAACCGAGTTTGATAATCGAACGTTAGAAGTACTAAGACAACCATTAGAGGAAAAGGTGGTTACGATATCAAGGCTTCATGCTACGTACACTTATCCAGCAAATTTTATGCTAGTTGCAGCTCTTAATCCTTGTAAATGTGGCTATTATCCAGACCGCAGTAAGTGTAATTGCTCCTTACAGCAAATCAAACAATATATAGGAAAGATTTCAAGACCTCTCCTAGATCGGATAGATATTTGCGTTGAAACAATTCCAATTGCGTATAAGGAATTAACCTATGGAAAGAGTCAGGAATCTTCCTCTGTTATTAGAGAGAGAATAAAAGAAGCTAGAAAACATCAATTAAACCGTTATCAAAAAAGCGGAAAGTATTTTAATTCTCAGTTATCACCATCGGAAGTGAAGAAATACTGTTCTCTTGGAGAGAAAGAGCAAAAGATATTAGAACAAGCATTTACTGCAATGAATCTTAGCGCAAGAGCTTATCATCGTATCTTAAAAGTTGCTCGTACCATTGCTGATTTAGAGGGGAAGGAATGCATTGAAAAGCATCATTTAATAGAAGCAATCGGTTATCGGGGAGTGGATAGAAAGTATTGGGGGGATGCATAGGTGGAAAGTGTAAAAAAGAATCGAATACTGTGGTATTGGATATCAAAAGAGGAAGGGATTGGACATAAGACGATTGCTTTGTTGCTTACGACTTTTCATACCATAGAAGGAGTCTATAAAGCAAAAAAAGAGGTAGTATTAAATCTTAATTTAAAAGAAGAGGTAGTAGAATATCTCAGTAATAAAAAATCCTTAGAAGAATTGGAAAAAGAATATGATAAAATGATAGATCAGGGGATTTATTTTATCAGTATAGAGGATAAGGAATACCCAGAAAAGTTGAAAAAGCTCTTTGATGCGCCATGGTTTTTGTATTATCGCGGAGAACTACCCAAAGATGATCTTCCCTCGATTGCTGTCATTGGAGCCAGAAACTGTAGTGCCTATGGTAGCGATGTTGCTTATTATTTTTCCAAAGAGTTAAGTAAACTTGGGATTCAAATTATTAGCGGACTAGCAAGAGGTGTGGATGGAATGGCTCATAAGGGAGCACTAAGCAGTGGTGGCAAAACTTATGGTGTGGTTGGTAATGGGCTTGATTTATGCTATCCTAGGGAAAATTATGAGCTTTATCAAGAGCTCAATTCTAAGGGAGGAATTCTTTCGGAATATCCGTTGGGTTCTAAAGCATTACCGTATCATTTTCCATTAAGAAATCGTATTATAGCTGCACTTTCTGATGGAATTTTAGTCGTAGAAGCTAGAGAAAAAAGTGGTACTTTAATTACGGTAGATAGTGGACTGGAGCAAGGGAAAGATATTTTTGCGGTACCTGGAAAACTTACCGATGAGTTGTCGAAAGGATGTAACAACTTAATTCAAAGTGGAGCAAAACTAATCCTAGATCCAGAGGATATTTTGATAGAACTTAGAAATCAATATTCCTCATTGCTTGGGAGGAAAACAAAAGTGATAGAGTCATCGAGAGAAGATTTAAGCGAGATAGAACAACAGCTTTACTCTTTGTTATCACATCAGGCAATTCATGTTGAAGAGTTATTGCTAAAATTAAATATGAATCAAGGGCAAGTACTTGAAACTTTGTTTGAACTTGAGTGCAAACGGTACGTGAAAAAGATTACTGGTCAGCAGTATGTCAAGGTGTTATAGTAAATGTTACATTTTACTTTTATGTATTCCTAAATAAAATACATACCAGATGCATACATCTTGGATAAAAAAGATTGACATTTGTCAGTCTTTTTTTATTTCATTTATCATATGTGTTGAAAACAGGAGTAAAATGCTATATGATAGCATCTACAGGCATGTGAACCATGCATACTTCATAGTTTCCTTTTATAATAGTAAGGAATAATTTAAACATATCGAGAGAATATATGAAAACCAATAATAAAAAGACAAGATAGTTCATATACTTGTAACGAAAAAATAGACAAGAATCTCTTAGAGAAATGTTGTTATACTACGAGATATAGGATATATTATCGGAATGTGTAATACTATCATTTACAAATTTAATAAAATTTTACTTGAAAGCAAATTAGAAATAGTATATGATTATTTGAGTTTAGAGCCAAAGAATTGGAAATAAATGAAAAAGTTAAATAAAATAGAAAATTAGGTTAGACAATTAAGCTAAGTAACATGTTATGAGTTAATTGCCTAATGATATAGATGAGGGGAGTTAGACAATGCCAAAATATTTAGTAATTGTGGAGTCACCTGCTAAGGCAAAAACAATAAAAAAGTTTTTAGGAAATAATTATGAAGTTCTTGCTTCTAATGGTCATGTAAGAGATTTACCAAAAAGCCAAATGGGAATCGATGTAGAGAATGGATTTGAACCAAAGTACATTACGATTCGAGGAAAAGGAGATTTACTTGCAAAGCTTCGTAAAGAAGTAAAAAAAGCAGATAAAGTATATCTCGCGACTGACCCTGACCGTGAGGGAGAAGCAATATCCTGGCATTTATCACAAACGTTAAAGCTTGATGATAAAAGTACAAGCCGAATTACTTTCAATGAAATTACAAAAAACGCAATTAAGAACTCGATTAAAGAAGCCCGTGAGATTGATATGAATCTTGTAGATTCCCAGCAAGCAAGAAGAATGTTAGACCGAATGGTAGGTTATAAAATAAGTCCACTTCTTTGGGCTAAGGTAAAGAGGGGCCTAAGTGCAGGTAGAGTACAGTCTGTAGCACTTCGAATCATATGTGACCGTGAAGAAGAAATCAACGATTTTGTTCCAAAGGAATATTGGAACTTAGATGCTTCATTTAAAGTAAAAGGTGAAAAAAAGCCATTAATTGCTAAATTCTATGGAGATACGAAAAAGAAACTCACCATAGAATCCAAAGAAGAGATGGATAAAATATTAGAAGATTTAAAGGACGCTCAGTTTAAAATTACGGAAGTAAAACGTGGAGAACGCCAAAAAAAAGCTCCGTTGCCATTTACCACTAGTACATTACAACAAGAGGCAGCAAAGTTATTAAACTTTTCTACTCAAAAGACCATGAGAATCGCCCAACAATTATATGAAGGTGTGGATGTAAAAGGACATGGAACCATCGGTTTGATTTCCTATCTTCGTACAGACTCTATTCGAGTGTCGGAGGAAGCAGATACAGCAGCAAGAGAATTCATAAAAACTCAGTACAAACCAGAGTATGTGAATAGTCAAGACGTTAACAAAGCAACTGGGAAAAAAATTCAAGATGCTCATGAAGCAATAAGACCAACCTATGTAGAGTTAACACCGGTAATTATAAAAGAGTCTTTAAGCAGAGAGCAATTTCGCCTATATCAGTTAATTTGGAAGAGATTTATTGCAAGTCGTATGCAACCAGCGAAATATGAGACTGCAACAGCGAAAATTGATGCGAATGGTTATCGATTTACTGTGTCCTCTTCAAAGCTGATCTTTGATGGTTTTATGGCTGTTTATGTAAGTGAGGATGAGGAGGAAGAAAAAACAACCTCCAATATGATGTCCTTGTCTGAAGAAACACAATTGACATTTGAGGAATTTAACACTAGCCAACATTTTACACAGGCACCACCACATTATACGGAAGCTGCATTAGTAAAGACGCTAGAAGAATTAGGAATTGGTAGACCAAGTACTTATGCACCTACGATAACCACCATTATAGCAAGACGTTATGTCATTAAAGAAAATAAGAATCTTTATGTAACAGAGCTTGGTGAAGCTGTGAATAAAATTATGAAACAGGCTTTTCCAACGATTGTTGATGTGAATTTTACAGTAAATCTTGAAGCATTATTAGACGGTGTCGAAGATGGTGTTGTTAACTGGAAGACAGTGGTAAGTAATTTCTATCCAGACTTAGAAAGTGCAGTACAAAATGCGCAAAAAGAATTGGAGCAGATTACAATTGAGGATGAAACGACAGATGTAATTTGTTCGGAATGTGGAAGAAATATGGTAATTAAATATGGGCCACATGGAAAATTCTTAGCATGTCCTGGATTTCCGGATTGTAGAAATACAAAACCTTACTTTGAAAAAATTGGAGTTGCTTGCCCGCTCTGTGGTAGCGATATTATAATTAAGAAAACAAAAAAAGGCCGTAGATTCTATGGTTGTGAGAATAATCCGGAATGTGATTTTATGTCATGGCAAAAACCATCTAGTAAACTATGTCCAAACTGCAATGGCATTATGGTAGAAAAGGGGCAAAAACTTGTTTGTGTAAATGAAAGCTGCGGACATGTAGAAAATGATGCGAAAGAAGAATGAAACAGTAAAAAGATTTGAAATAGTAGGTAAAAGAGAGATAACTCTGAACTTTTATTGAAACTTTCACTTGCCTAATAGTTTATAATGAGATTGTATGAGAACTAGATACAATCTCATTTTTTTTCAAAAAGTCTCAACTTTTTAAAAAAACAGAAACAAAGTTGTGAAATGTGTGTCAAAATAACAAATTTACTATTGTTTTTTAAAAAAGAATGTGATAGAATGTTATATAAACGAAAAGGTATATTATACCACATGTGTTATGTATGTTATGAATTAGGCCAAAATAAGGTCACGGGGGTTCTTACATGAGCGTACAGTTGTTGGATAAAACCAGAAAAATTAATAAGTTATTACACAATAATAACTCGCACAAGGTAGTATTTAATGATATTTGTTCCGTACTCAGTGATATACTTGAGTCCAATATTCTTGTGATAAGCAAGAAGGGAAAAGTATTAGGAATTAAAAACAGAGCAGATATTGCTCCAATTAATGAATTAATTAAAGATGCAGTAGGTGGTTACATCGACGGAATGTTGAATGAACGTCTACTAAACATTTTATCAACAAAAGAAAATGTGAATTTAGCAACCTTAGGTTTTGAATTTGACGGTGTAAATGATTATCAGGCAATTATTACTCCAATCGACATCGCCGGTGAGAGACTAGGTACCTTGTTCTTATATAAGAACAAAGACCAATATTCAATTGACGACATAATTTTAAGTGAGTATGGTACTACCGTAGTAGGACTTGAAATGATGCGTTCCGTGAATGAAGAAAATGCCGAAGAAAACAGAAAGGTACATATTGTACGTTCTGCAATCAGCACACTATCATTTTCTGAATTAGAAGCAATCACTCACATATTTGATGAACTGGAAGGAAACGAAGGAATCTTAGTTGCTAGCAAGATAGCAGACCGCGTAGGGATTACAAGATCTGTTATTGTAAATGCTCTTAGAAAATTTGAGAGTGCCGGTGTTATTGAGTCAAGATCTTCTGGTATGAAGGGGACTTACATTAAAGTTCTCAATGATGTGGTTTTTGAAGAATTAAAAAAGATGCAATAAATCATAACAGACTTATAAGTCAATCTTATGAGTCTGTTTTTTTATGTTTAATGTTTCCTAATTCTTATTTAGGTAATAAGATAGGAACAAAACAAGGGGGATTTATAGTAATGGTTTGTTTAAAATTTTAGGCAAATGATAAAAAAGCGCTTAATAAACAAATTGTATGGAATAGTTTATTCAATTTCATAGGAAAAAAGTAATCGTTGATATTTATGCAAAATTATGAAACAGTATCGTTTACTCACTTTTCATCGTAATAATATTGTAAGAAAATTTTAATAGTACATATTACTTATTTTTAAAAGTTGTCAGAAATTATATAATTCATTTATACGACAAGAAGATCCATTTATTTTCCAAAAAATACAAATTCTAGTATAATTCATCATTTTTTTTAAATATATCTTGTGTTTTATTTGGCATTTATTTATAATAGTAATCAAGATTATTGATTAAAAATGTCAGACAATCACAACAATGGAAAAATATCTATGAGATAATTTATTTAAGTGTAAATAAATGCAAAAAGTTTACTAGGTAATTACTACCTAGTTAGAAAGAGGGAGAAGAAAAATGATTGGTTCGAACGCATTCAATTATGTTAACGTGTTGGATAAAGCTGCGGATGCTACTGTGATTCGCCAGGAATTGTTAGCAAATAACTTAGCCAACAATGATACGCCGAACTACAAACGTAAAGATTTAAACTTTGAATCATATTTACAAAAGGAATT
>ERZ791922.70-NODE-70-length-95928-cov-8.247692_pt1 | contig 95928 bp, 75 predicted proteins | sample MGYA00510134_ERZ791922 | MGnify/ENA primary metagenome ERZ791922 (study PRJEB30046, sample SAMN00792101) | human gut metagenome | study: EMG produced TPA metagenomics assembly of the A metagenome-wide association study of gut microbiota in type 2... | reverse complement strand
GTATCACTTTATGGAAAACCTCAGTTTGACTTGTCCTATTTATATGCTAGCACCACGACTCCAGCTCATTACGTCCCAGGCCCCCGCTGATGATCAGGTATTTCAATCCACGCACCCGTGAAGGGTGCGACTACGCTGTCTACTAAGCCATGGGCAATCATCACAACTATTTCAATCCACGCACCCGTGAAGGGTGCGACTTTTTTGCCGTTGCAATCGATTACGGGATGGAAAATATTTCAATCCACGCACCCGTGAAGGGTGCGACTGCGGCCGCTGATTTGATTCGTCATGACGCCATATTTATTTCAATCCACGCACCCGTGAAGGGTGCGACTAAAGAGCCGTGTCGCAGAGACTGGCGCAAGCAAGATTTCAATCCACGCACCCGTGAAGGGTGCGACTCAGATACTGCCCTTCCATATCCAGGCACTTACACACATTTCAATCCACGCACCCGTGAAGGGTGCGACTGACATCGTATACCCGGTATATCTCCACTTCGAGATTTCAATCCACGCACCCGTGAAGGGTGCGACGCATCATGCGGCGCGGATATATGTGCTGCTTCTTTTATTTCAATCCACGCACCCGTGAAGGGTGCGACCGCGGAATTAAAGCGGCATGCCGATGCAATAGCGATATTTCAATCCACGCACCCGTGAAGGGTGCGACACAAACTTATCTCGAATAGCATTCCAGCCACTTTCGATTTCAATCCACGCACCCGTGAAGGGTGCGACTCACAATATTCTTCACCGTTACCCCAATGATAAGCAATTTCAATCCACGCACCCGTGAAGGGTGCGACTCTGCTGGAAGTAGGATATCAATATATCCGGATCTGGATTTCAATCCACGCACCCGTGAAGGGTGCGACTTAATGACCCAGAATTTACAGCAAAATTGGCTGCTATTTCAATCCACGCACCCGTGAAGGGTGCGACAAACAGGAGACCGAATCGGACACTGGACGCTAATAATTTCAATCCACGCACCCGTGAAGGGTGCGACTGTAGAGCGTCTTGGATACTTTTACCACATTCTTCTTATTTCAATCCACGCACCCGTGAAGGGTGCGACGGCGGAACAACTGCGCCTGGAATCTCAAATCAAAATTTCAATCCACGCACCCGTGAAGGGTGCGACGCGGGGCGTCGGATGTTTGATATACCGGATGGCATCGTAAATTTCAATCCACGCACCCGTGAAGGGTGCGACTGCCGGCGGTGTAATGCGCTCCATAGCCTGTAATAAAATTTCAATCCACGCACCCGTGAAGGGTGCGACGGCAGAATGGCATGAAACTGCAGTGGTACTGTGATATTTCAATCCACGCACCCGTGAAGGGTGCGACTAGCAACTGCCAGTGGCATATATTTCGCCACCGATATTTCAATCCACGCACCCGTGAAGGGTGCGACTGCGTTAAACGCATTTACATCATATTCGGAAATAATTTCAATCCACGCACCCGTGAAGGGTGCGACCGTCGCAAGCAAAAACGTTAGGAGCTGAGCGGGAAGGATTTCAATCCACGCACCCGTGAAGGGTGCGACTCGTTGTCCTTCATGTTTAAAACTAATGTACGGTATTATTTCAATCCACGCACCCGTGAAGGGTGCGACCTAGCAAAAAACCTTGCGTCTTAATCATGATAGCTGTATTTCAATCCACGCACCCGTGAAGGGTGCGACCTCTTTAAAGAATGCGAGTATATCAGATGATGGCGCATTTCAATCCACGCACCCGTGAAGGGTGCGACACCGCTGAAAGTCATCATGAGAGGATGCAAAGTAATTTCAATCCACGCACCCGTGAAGGGTGCGACCAAACCGTGCTGGCGGTTCTGGCGATGCTGCTTATATTTCAATCCACGCACCCGTGAAGGGTGCGACGACTGACTTTGACGCCATGGCAAAGAAGACGGTCCTATTTCAATCCACGCACCCGTGAAGGGTGCGACACTAAGAGCGATGTTTTCGCTTTCATTTATCGCATATTTCAATCCACGCACCCGTGAAGGGTGCGACGGCCTTCAAATTGGCTCAGTCACTATCTGCTCTCTCATCAATCATATTGCGAGCCGATTGAAAGGCAGTTCAATTTTTGAGTCAATTATCCGGGTATTGCTCATTTTTATAGAAATCAAGACGGGTGCGAAGCTCCAATATATTTTATGTGTGATTCTGCTTCGCACCGCTTTTTCTCTTGGTTAAATCATCCGGGTACACGTAACATGTTCCGGGATTTTACTTTCATCTACAGTGATATCGTAGTCCGTATAGTTTCTGGGAGCAATGACGCCATCTTTTTTCTGGACATGAATAGTGTCAAAAAGTTTATAGGCTGGAGCATTCCCCAGTTCACTATCATGCTTGAAAACGATGAGTTCGCGGACGGCCATATTCCCTCTGGCAGCAGAATGGTCATATTCAAACATATTAATGATGGCCTTCCATAAATACTGCAAATCATCTTCGCTGAAACCGGTCACTTTCCGGGCCAGGTTAGCCGATACGTAGCCATCTACACGATATAACGCATAGGGAATGATGTACTTTCTGCCAATTTCGGTATTTTTGTTTTCAGCGTCTTTTTCCGTCGTGATGGCGACACGGGTAATGGTGACTTCCTGTGGCATGATGGGATCAATGCTGCGGGCAAAACCCACCTGAACAGGACCGCGAACTTGGCCACAATTGAGGGCACTCTTGACAAAGGTCGTCATAACGGCGCCAAAGGTACGTATGTCAAAGAAATTCTGGCACATGAAATCACAGATTTTACGGTCCAGTTCCGGATCGCTCGTCTTCATCTTTTTGATGTCCTTTTCTTCTTTAACCCCTACATATTCCAAGGCTTCTTTATCACTGCGCTGCAAAGGAACGCCTTCTTTAACGTAAATACGATAGCCGGGTTTATCTTCGCAAATCGTTTCAATGCAATTGCGTATCTTACGCTTCAAGCAGACATCGGTAACCAGGCCATACCCCGTTTCCGGATCCACACGCGGCATATTACCGGCATCGGGATCACCATTGGGATTACCATTTTCTACGTCAAACAGGATGGTAAATTCATAGCGATTCTTAATGGGTTCTGACATTTTATTTTTCCTCCTTCTTCGCATACCGTTTCTGGGTCTGATGGTAATAGCCTAAAATGAACAAGCCCTGGTCATTCAAGTTCATCCGGGTTGGAATAGGTTGGCCATTCATCTCGATTTTCCCTTCCAACTCTGTAATTAATTTTTCTAGACTAATCTTCAATCCCTTTCTGTCATTCAATTTGCGTAAATGGTGATTGGCCATTTTCAACAAAATTGGAAATACCCATCCCGGGGTCGCAGCCGCACTATTAAAAAATCGATCCTTAATGGTGCTGTTGATATTGGGATTGGCTTCTTCCTGAATTTGTTCTAATACAGAGAACAGTCTGCCTAATACATAGGCCGTATTCGTACTTTCTTCATTCAACGCCACAGTTATCGTCTCTCCTTTCGGGAAATTCTTCAATAAACAAGCCTTGATGATAGCGGCTTTTTCAGCAGTAATTTTATAGATATGCTTATCTTTATCATCTTGATCTGCTTTAACTCTCAGCATGACGTGGTTGTATAAAGCCTGCGGGTAAGGCGTATCCGAGAGGATGCTCCGCATCACGGCGCCTGCCAAAAGTGGGGATGCAGTTTTATCTTTACTTTTTTTATTCACCGTTTCCCCCAGCAATCTCCATAATGGCAAGTAAGCCCGATGCTGCTGAGGCATAACGATTTCCAGTCTTTCATAATGTTTGCGCACGTGGTCGATAAAATGACCGAACGTATCCTGTAAGAAAAAACGGACTGAGAGTCTGGCTGCATTTGGCGATAACCCTAAGATATAAAAAGGCGTATCCGGATGGATGGGAATTCCTTGAAAATCAAAGGGCATCCCTTTTTGGATATGAGAAAACAAAGCATCAAGTGTCTCATCATCAATAGTGTCATCATCTTCAAAAACGGCACTATGAAGCAAATCTTGATAGGCTTCTTCCCCATTGGCTGCCCAATAGACGACGGTCGTATTGCCAATGACCTTGCAATGTTTTTCATCGGCAATAAGTTGATTCAGTGCTGTCGTATAAGCAAAAGCGGCATGTTCACTGACAGGAGCATTATAGCACTGTCCACCAGAATGACCATACGATTCAAAGGCCTCTGCATTAAAGGACACTAAGGAGGCACCCGAAGACTGGGCACCGCGGACGCCTTTGATATTAGGATGGATGCGGGCAATGGGTCCTATTTTTCCTGTGACCAAACACTGCCCTTTGATAGCATCAGCAGATGGCTGATTATAATGGGCATCCCAAGCAGCCCTGATGGTTTCATCATCGTTAACAAAGACACCTTCAACAGCATACATTACATTGGCTGTTAATAGGTTGGTAGTCAGGTATGGTTTCAATTCGGGATGATTTTCTGCTGTTTCCGGCTTCCACGTCGTAAAAAAGCGCTTCAAAGCCGCTGCTGACGGCGTGTGGACAGCTTCTAAAATATCTAAATGATATTGTTTCATCGCTTCAAAACAAGCTATACTCCGCTTTTTATCCTTTTCCCATTTGGCTACCGCGTCTTCCGTCATATTCGCTGTCTTATTTTCCTTAGGCAGGCCCAGGCAATATGCGGCATTGGCCCATAAGAACTGCGCCCGGATGCCCACTGTTTTTTTTACGCCTTCCGGCAGCATATGGATGGTGGGCACAGATACCTTCTTTTTTCCCCGCATCACTTCTTTTTCTAAGGATAGAATGCCGATGACTTCGCCCTGCTGATTCAGATTCACAGCATAAGAAATCTTATAGTCTCCCCATCCTGGTTTGGCAATAGCACCCTGTCTGGCTAAGGTTTCATAGTAATCTACCAACGATTGTAAAATCATGAGTGCACCTCACAATCCCGCAAATCCAGGACTCCGTTATGTAAGGTCGCCTTGAAAAACATAGGCCGTATATGCTGTAAATCGGAATAATCCATGTCATACAGCATATACCCTAATTCCTTATCTTCCCCGGCATAAGCTGTTGGCACACTGTCAAATTCGTATTCCCGGAAATTGACAGGAAATTCCCGGCAGCCAAAATAAGGCGTATGATAGCATTGTCCCCGCTTCAGACGGCGGCGGATGATATCCTGGAATTTTCCAGCATTATCGGAAGCATTGGCCTTATCAGTCAGTTCAAAATGCGCTTCGATGACATAATGCACCTTGCATAATACCATCGAAGCCCGCTGCTGGATTTCTTCTTTCGTACTCAAATATAAATCAACATTCTTCTTAGTCATCGCCTGCTTGGCTGCTCTGGCACTGGCCTTTGCCTTGACTTCATTACGGCGGATATTGGTAAATTGAATAGGACTGAGAACATAGATTTTATCGATGATCCATCTGAGTCCGGGATGCCAATAAATAGCCTCAATGATGCCTCGTGCCGCAGACGGTGTCATGACATCATAACTGACACGTTCTGTTTTCATTTCAGGTCGGGAGAACAGGGCATAATCTCCCCAAACCTCTACGCGTATTGCCATATCATCATCTCCTCAATTTATAAAAAGATGCCTATTCCATCTTCCATATTGACAACGAGTCCCGTATCTGAATCATATCCTGCCGGATCGTTGAGTACATACAATTCCGAATCTAATGCATCGAGCTTACCCGTTTCCCAGAGTTTCTCGAACTGGTTCTCATAGACGCTGACCATATATTGATTGGCCTTACGGAGTATGGACCGGTTACAAACACCGGCTCTCAATTGTGTCAGGATTTTCTGATTATCCAGGTCATCATCTATGGGAATAAAAACAGGTCTGCTATCTTCTTCTATCAGTTTAAAATCTTTTGCAATCTCTGTAAAGTCCGGAGTATTTACTTCTAATCGTTTTAAAATATTTTTGCTGTCCAGCTGGTCTTCGCCAATCGTGTAATGGAGCTGGTCGAAATACGCTTTAATACTCTCTGCACTGGCTATGTCGGCATGGTGCTTCGCCACCATCTGGGTTATTTCAATAGGGCACCGCACGAAAGCAGGGATCCGGTTCATAGGCTTATGCAAATCATAAATATATACGGTACTGTCTTCGGTCCGCTGTTTCCCTTCCCGATTGCAGCGGCCGCCTGTCTGGATAATACTATCCAGTCCGGCAATTTCACGATAAACAACAGGGAAATCGACATCGACGCCAGCCTGAATCAAGCTGGTTGAAATGACCCGGCATGGCAAACCATCCTTAAGGCGTTGACGGATGATTGCTAAGACGCGGCGCCGATGAGCCGGATACATGAAGGTCGACAAATGATAACATCCATCGCCCGCCATCATCTGATACAAGTCCCGAGCGTCCTTCTTGGAATTAGTGACACACAGGACCTGCTCATGCTCTTTCAGCTGCGCTGCCAAGGATTCCAAAGAATCTACATCCATGAATCGATAAGTGACGCGCCTGAAGAATTCATACAGTCCTTGTGTATCCGGGCAGATTTCCCGCACTTTCAGGCCTTCTCCAATCTGGGAAAAATACGTTTCCAAACTCGGCTGCGTTGCCGTACACAATACAGCTGTGCAGCGATAATTGGCCACCAATTCGCCTATACTGCGGATACACGGCCGCAAATAAGGCTCAGGGAGCATCTGCGCTTCATCAAAGATGAGGACACTATTGGCAATATTATGTACCTTGCGGCACCGGCTGGTCTTGGCCGCAAAGAGGGATTCAAAAAACTGCACATTCGTCGTCACAATGACGGGCGCATCCCAGTTTTCAGTCGCCAGCTTTTTGCGATTCAAGCCATCATCTTCCTTTTTGTCATTATCCTCTTTATTGTCATCTTTATCGTAATCGACATTCATATGGTGTTCGATGACGTTACCATCTCCCAGGATATTGCGGAAAATATCAGCAGTCTGTTCAATAATCGACGTATAAGGGATGATATAAATAATCCGCTGTTTCTTATACTTTACAGCGTGTTTCAAGGCAAAAGCCAAGGAAGACAAGGTCTTACCGCCGCCGGTCGGAACGGTCAGGCTAAACATACCGGGTTCCTTTTCAGCTGCATCCAGACATTGCTGATAAATTTCCTGCCGTTTTTGATTGATATGCGTAGTGGGTTCCCCAAATGTTGCATAATAAGCAAAAAATAAATCGTGAAGTTCCTGCATCGTCGCGAATCCGCCGCGTTGCACCTTGCCAGCGTTCACGAATTCTTCCGTATCCAAGAAATCGGCATCGACTAAGCAGGAAAAAAGCATACGGATGAAGAAAGAGTAATAAAACTGGTCTTTTCCGTATAAAAAGGCCGGTGCCTTGCGAATCGGCAGCGGTTCAGGCAATTCCTGCCGATAAGCCGAATAGTCCAGCTTACCTTTCAATTCTTTTTTCAGCCGCCCCTTCAAGGTACCGTCATCGGCTTTCGATAATTTCGTTCCTATATTGAGGAGGCCACTGTGATGGCTGGCAATACAGAGAGCCAAAGGACCATTCTTTATTTTCTTCATCAGCAAGGCACCAGCCGTAGAATGATCGACCCGCGGTCCCTCTTCCAGGATCCGTTGCTGGAAAGCCGCGCTATATTTCCCGGTGTCATGATATAACCCGGCCATCTTCCCCCATTCGGCCGCATCAAATATACTGGCAAATCGTTCTGCCAAAAGGCCGGTCCCTTTCAAATGATCTATCAGCAGTTGCTGTCGTCCCTCTTCGCTAGTATGCCCAATATATGTTCCCATCTATTTCCCTCATATAACTTATTTGATAATTGTTTATGAATTTATTGTATAATAATATTATAACATAAACCCATAATAAATATATATCTATGTTATCCGCCTCCTCCCTGCAAGACGCAAAAAAACCTGCCACACGCTATGTGCAACAGGTTTTTCCAATTGGTATTCTATTCAATCCGTCTCCGTATCATGGGGATACACCGGTCGATGCTGTCTGGTTCCTTTTTGGGCTTCCCGTCTCAGAACTTCTTGCATTCGCCGATGAAGCCGCGCAGGACGTTGGGGATAGCCAGGTCTTTCGTCCCTGCCCCGTAAGCCGTGGTTTCGTGGATCAGTTCTTCCGGGTGCGGGCCGGCATAGGAGGCCAGTGTCTTGACCAGGGCGGCTCCCGTCGGGGTGACGAGTTCGCCATCAATGTCCGTCGAGTAATAGGGCAGGCCTGCCAGGAGTTCTGCCGTCGCCGGTGCCGGTACGGGCATGATGCCATGGGCGCAGCGGACGAATCCGCTCCCCACGTGGAGGGCCGATGTGCCGATTTGTTCGATGTGCAGGTAATCGAGGGCCCAGATGGTCCCTACGATATCGAGGATGCAGTCGATGGCGCCCACTTCATGGAAATGGATGTCGCTGACGGGCACGCCGTGTACTTTGGCTTCGGCTTCGGCCAGTGCCTGGAATACGGCCAGACTCTTTTGTTTGATGGCTTCTGTAAACGGGGAGGCTTCAATGATAGCCGTGATTTCTGCCAGCCCCCGGTGCTGATGATGGTGATGATGGCCCGTAGCATCGATGAGGGAAGCCGCCGTCTTTACGGACTGACCGTGATCGTGGTGGTCATGGTCGTGATGGCCGTGTTCATGATCGTGATCATGGTGGTCATGACCTTCTTCGTGATCGTGGTGATGATTGCCTTCTTCGTGATCATGATGGTGATGGTCCTGTTCCGAGTCGAGGAGGACATTATAATACACGGACTGGATGCCCAGTTTGTTGACCGGCTGGCAAATCAGGGAATAGCCGTCCAGTCCCAGCTGTGCCATGGCTTTTTGAAATTCTTCAAAGGGAACGCCGGCCTGGATCAGCATGCCGATGAACATATTGCCGCTGATGCCGGAAAAGCAGTCAAGATACAATGTTTTCATAGATTTATAGCACCTCTTTTTTTATATTCCTATATATAGTAGTATACGCAGGAATTACACTACCGCCTATCCCCACAGGGGGCATCGGCTTTTCTAGTCTTCTTTCATGGATTCTACGGCCGCGTCGAGTACGGAAAGGCCCAGGGCCGATCCCATGCCCTGGTCATCTTTGCCGGGATCGCTGACGACGGGCTTCATGTGCAGGTATTCCATCTGCATCTGATGCACCGGTTCGGCATAAGCCGCCGAGGGAAATACGTATCCCGTCACAGCCGGCTGCAGGGCCTGCGCCACCAGGACGGCCGATCCGGTCACGGCGTTGTCAAAGACCAGTGCGACGTGGCGGTGTGCCGCCGACAGGATGCATCCCACCATGGCGGCGATATCGGGTGCGCCTGCTTTCTGCAGCAGTTCGAACGGCCGGGCGCAGTCGAGGCCGTGGGTACGGAGGACGGCGCCGAGGCGTTTCATCTGGTTTTTGGCTTTTAGCGATCCCGCAAGGTCCGTCATCCGGGAGCGGTAAAAAGCCGCCGTCAGGATAAAGGCCGTCAGGATGGCCCGTTCTCCCAGATTGCCGATGCCGATGGCCGTATAGCCTTCGTCGGCCAGGTTCTGGCCGATCTGGACGCCACTGTACAGGGCATCGAGCATGTCGTCTTCCGACATGGCCGGGCCGTTTCCATAGTAATGGCTCCCGGCCATGACTTTGAGCACCTGGACGCCCGGCGATTCGGGAATGTCTTCCTGAAGTCCCATATCGAGGAGCAGTACGCCGGCGCCGACTTTGTGGGCGACTTTGTTGATGGGCCCGCGGCCGCTGGCGATTTCCAGGGCGTCGGCCTTGCTGTTTTTGCCCTGTGATTCGTTCTTGCCGCCATCGATGGCGTGGTCGGCCGCAAACAGGACGACGGCCTTCTTCAAAAGATCATGGCGCGCACTGCCCCGTATGGCTGCCAGCCGTCCTGCCAGGTGACACAAGACCGTGTCGGCCCGGCCGGAAACAGCCAGTTTTTCTTCATAGGAACGGGCAAAATCCTCGTCCACTGGTTCTATCATTGAAATAAATTGCTGTAATTCAGCATCCATGTCGTTTCCTCCTTCACGTGATATCTATAGTATATCACAGGAAGGGCGGTCGTAAAAAGAGAGTCCCTCTCAGAACCATTCGTTGTTTGAGATTCTTCAGAGGCAGTGTATCCCCAGTTCTCATTATCAGAATGTTTTAATTAACTAAAACGTTATACTTATATTTTTTATAATGTATGTAAAATATTTCATTATATAATTTTGTCATTCCTTTCATATTCAACGTATAGGTGTAACGTCATACGGCACTTTTCTATATAAATTTGTAATAAATAACAGTACCGAATATCATATAATATGTAAAGATTGTTGTAAAAACACGGCAAAAGTAAATCATGTCGTGCCGTTATAGCATAAATCTTTAGCATTTTAAGATTGCGTATTCGCCCTTTTGTCTACTGAAGGAAGAAAGGCTCTTGAATTTTTTGGCGTAAAGACTTATAGTTAAGGCGTGATACAGGGTATGTTTTTTGCGGGTCCTCTCATTTATTATCTTCCCGCAGAGAATAGTGCTACTATTTAAGAAGGAGGTTTTTTTGTATGAACGGTTTGTTTGTTGTTATTATTTCTGCATTAGTGTTCATACTGGCTTACCGGTTCTACGGCGCTTTCATTGGTGCCAAAGTCCTGACGGTCAACCAGTACAATGTCACACCAGCCTTCCGTTTCGAAGATGGTCATGACTATGTACCGACGAATAAGTACGTCGTATTTGGTCATCACTTCGCTGCTATCGCTGGTGCTGGCCCGCTCGTAGGCCCGGTCATCGCTGCCCAGTTCGGGTATCTGCCCGGTGCCTTGTGGATCCTCATCGGTGGTGTTCTCGCCGGTGCTGTCCATGACTGTGTTATCCTCTTCTGCTCCATGCGGTACGATGGCAAATCCATCGCTGAAATCGCAAAAGCCCAGATTGGTGATAAGACAGGTCTGGCTACGTCCTTTGCCGTATTGTTCCTGAATATCCTCGCTATGGCTGGTATGGCCGTTGTTATTTCCAACGCCCTGCATGACAGCCCCTGGGGTACATTCACCATCGGCATGACGATTCCTATCGCTCTGTTCATTGGTATTTACATGCAGTTCCTCCGTCCTGGCAAGATCAAGGAAGGCACGGTCATCGGTGTCGTCCTGACATTGCTGGCTGTTGTCGCTGGTCCTGCTGTACAGGCTTCCCCGACACTGGCTCCGATTTTCACCATCAGCCGCCACGGAATTGATATCGCCCTGATCATCTACGGCTTCGTTGCCGCAGCTCTTCCGGTATGGCTGCTCCTGGCTCCGCGTGATTACCTCTCCACGTACATGAAAATCGGTACTATCGGTGCTCTGGCTATCGGCGTTATCGTCGTCGGCCCGACCATCCAGATGCCGGCCCTGACCCAGTTCTGCGCTGGCGGCGGCCCGGTCATCACTGGCCCGGTTCTTCCGTACATCTTCATCACCATCGCCTGCGGTGCTGTTTCCGGTTTCCATTGCATGATTTCTACTGGTACAACTCCGAAGATGCTGATGAACGAACGCTCCATCGTTCCTGTCGGTTATGGCGCTATGCTGACCGAATCTTTCGTAGCTATGATGGCTCTCATCGCAGCTACATCCCTTGTTCCGAATGATTACTTTGCTATCAACTCCACAGCCGAACATTTCAATGCTCTCGGTATGCAGGTCGTCGATCTGCCGCAGTTGAACGCAATGGTTGGTGAAAACGTTGCCCATCGTCCTGGCGGTGCTGTATCGCTGGCTGTCGGCATGGCATTCATCTTCTCCAACATCCCTGGTCTTGATTCTCTCATGAGTTACTGGTATCATTTCTGCATCATGTTCGAAGCATTGTTCATCATGACAATCATCGATGCCGGCACACGTGTTGGCCGTTACATGCTGCAGGAACTCGTTGGCCGCGTATGGACCAAATTCGGCGATCCCCATTGGACTCCGGGCGCCATCATCGCATCGGCTGCTATCTCCGGCGCATGGGGCTACATCCTCGTACAAGGCAACTTGTCCACGATCTGGCCGATATTCGGTGTATCCAACCAGCTGCTCGCCATCATCACCCTGGCTATTTCCTCTGTTGTTATCTGCAGCATGGGTAAAGCCCGCTACATCTGGGTTACAGGTCTTCCGTGGGCATTCCTTACTGTCGCTATCTTCTGGGCAGATTTCCTCAACATGTTCAACATTTATTTGCCGAAGGGCGAAATGCTCCTGTTCGTCGTATCTGCCATCATGGCTATCCTGGTCATCATCGTAAGTATTACTTCTCTCAAGAAATGTCTGGAACTCTCCAAGACGGTTCCGGCCAGCTACACGACTACCAAGTCGGTAGAAGAAGAAGGACTGAAGAAACTCCAGGAACTGGTCGCTACAGATCCGGTAGCAAAACGCTTCGCCGAACAGACCTGCCCGAAAGACTTCAAACAGGCATAATCTAGTCTGGTAATAGAAAAGGACGATCGCATTTGCGGTCGTCCTTTTTTTGGTATATAGTAGGTTCGAGGTGATTTTCATGAATACAACACAGCCCTGCATGGACTGTCCCCGTCAGTGCCATGTCGTCCGTCCGCTAAAAAGCGACGGCATCGGCCCGGACCTTCCCGGCTACTGCCACAGCCCGCTCCAGCCGGTGCTGGCACGGGCAGCCCTGCACTTCTGGGAGGAACCGTGCATCAGCGGCAGCCACGGTTCGGGCACGGTCTTTTTTTCCAGCTGCAACCTGCGCTGCTGTTTCTGCCAGAATTCCCAGATCAGCATGGATGGCAAAGGGATTCCCGTCACGGTGTCCCGGCTCCAGGCCATCTACCACGAACTCATCGCCCAGGGAGCGCACAATATCAATCTCGTGACCCCCACGCCGTATACGCGGGCCATCCTGGAAAGCCTGTCGGAGCCGCTTCCCGTACCGGTCGTCTACAACTGCGGCGGCTATGAACGGGTAGAAACGATCCGGGCCTTCGAAGGGAAAGTCCAGATTTACCTGCCTGACCTGAAATACATGGACTCCGCCATGGCAGAACGCTACAGCGGTGCCCGGGACTATCCGGACATAGCAGCCCGTGCCATCCTCGCCATGTACGAACAGACAGGCCCCTATGTCCTGGACGACGACGGCATGCTCCAAAAGGGCGTCGTCATCCGCCATCTCATCCTGCCTGGCCACGTAGACAACACAAAGCGCGTCATCGACTGGGTACGGGACCACTTCGAGCCGGAACAAGTCCTGTTCAGCCTCATGCGCCAGTACATCCCCTGCGGCCGGGCCAGCGAATACCCGGAAATCGACCGGCCCCTGACGGACGAAGAATACGACGAGGCCGAACAATACCTCTTTGACAGCGGCATCGAAGACGGATTCGTACAAGAAAAATCCAGCGCCAGCGAAGGATTCATCCCGGCGTTTGATGGGACAGGCATTTAACGTGCCGCGGCGTCTGGCTTATTTACTATGCCTCGCCAGCGGGACCATCATCTGCCGCGTCGTCGTCAGTCAGCGTAGCCCCGCTACGCCTCCCTCCATCCTCCTTGCATCTGACGGCCCCGCCGACGATGCCTGAACGTAAAACGCCAGCCGTCGCGGCACTAGGATTGCTAATTTTAAGTATAAAGAGCCGGTTCGACAAACCGGCTTATTTCATCAAATTCCAAACTCCAAACTGTCTCCTACTCCACATCGAATATTTTCCCCGGGTTTAGGATGTCGTTGGGATCGAAGGCTTTTTTTACGGCTTTCATGAGGGCCAGTTCTACTGGGTCCGTGTAATGGGCCATGAGGCTCTTTCTCTTTTCTCCGATGCCGTGTTCTCCGGAGATACGGCCACCCAGGCGGTATACGGCGTCATAGGCTGCTTTTTCGAAGGCTTCTACTTTGGCCGGCCACTGGTCGTCGGGAATGTCTTTTTTCAGGATGTCCAGGTGCAGGTTGCCATCGCCGGCATGGGCTACGGAGCGGACCGGGGTTTTCTGGTCGGCACTGATTTTTTCCAGTTCTTTCAAAAGGTTGGCCAGTTCGTCAGCAGGGACGACGAAGTCTTCCATGACCATGATGGGGCTGTCTGTCGTCGATGCTTCGGAGAAGTTCTTGCGCACTTTCCAGATCCGTTCGGCGTCGGCGACAAAGACGTCAATGGCGCCGTGGTCATGACAGAGTTCATCGAGGGCGACGCACAGGTCATCGATGCGGTCTTCGTCGTTGCTGTCTACCTGGATGATCATATAATTTCCAATATCGGAATGAGGCTGTTTTTCACCGAGGAATTTCTCCGTAACCCGTACGGAATCGTTGTCCATGAATTCCAGGCAGGTCGGTTCGATGCCGGCTTTGGGCAGGGCATTGACGATGGACATGGCGTCGTCGATGGTCTTGAAAATGGCCAGGACGTTGACACTGTATTTGGGCAGGGGCACCAGTTTCAGGACCAGTTTGGTAATGATGCCCAAAGTACCTTCGGAGCCGATGACGATTTTTTCCAGAGGATAGCCTGTAGAGACTTTTTTCAGGCGGCTTCCCAGATGGGTAATCTGCCCCAGGGGCGTCACGACTTCGATGCTATAGATCTGGTCCCGCGTCGTTCCATAACGGACGGCCCGGTTGCCGCCGGCATTGGTCGAGGCATTGCCCCCGATAAAGCAGGAGTCCCCGCTGCAGGGGTCGCCGGCATAGAGCAGTCCCTGGGCTTTGGCGGCGGCCTGTACGTCAGCCGTGCGGACGCCCGGTTCGACGACCATGTACAGTTTTTCCCCGTTCACTTCGAGGATGCGGTTCATCTTTTCTGTGCTGAGGATGATACCGCCGTAGGTATTGACGACAGCGCCAAATTCCAGGCCTGTCCCGGCTCCCCGGGGAATGACGGGGATATTTTCCGTATTGGCCAGCTGCAGGACAGCCGCCACATCTTCAGTCGTCGTCGGATACACTACGGCATCGGGCGTACGGAAAAATTCCCGTTCCACCCCTTCATCCCGTTCGTACTGGACGAGGCGGTCCGGATCGGTGGAAACGCCCTTTTCTCCCAGTATATCCACTAATTTCTGTATGATGTCTTTGGTAATTTTCTGATATGGTTTCATCTCATATGCTCCTTTTCTGTATGCACAAAGCCCGGACAGGCTATCCGTTCTGTCCGGACTTTTATATCATAGCTGATTTACTTTTCCTTGACAAACATGGCCAGGATAGAAGAAATGATCATCATCGAAGCCAGGACGACAAAGCCCGTCGTAAAGTTGCTGCCCGTCGAGACGAGGCCGAACAGGTAGGGCCCGAAAAAGCCGCCCAGATTGCCGATGGCGTTGATGATGGCAATGGCAGCTGCCCCGGTGACGCCGTCAAACATACGCGACGGAAAAGTCCAGAAGGGACCTACGGGACATTCACAGCAGGCCGTTGACAGGGACAGGCAGGCCAGGGCCAGGACGGGATAATTATGGAAATACGTCCCTGCCAGAAGGCCCAGAGCGCCGAGGAAAATGGGGACGGCCACGTATTTCTTTTTCTTCTGCGACCGGTCGGCATAACCTGCTACAAAGCCCATGACCACGATGGCCGTGATCCAGGGGATGGCACTGAGGATGCTGGTGATCATATTATTCGTGCCGGCCATGCCCTTGACGATCTGAGGCAGCCAGAATAAAATCCCGTAAAATCCGATATTGAGGGTCGTATAAATGAGGGCAAAATGCCAGACCTGGGGTTTCGTGCAGACGCTCCACATGGACGTAGAATTGCCCATGGGCTTCGTCGCCCGTTCGCCGGCCAGTTTCTGTACGAGCCAGTCTTTTTCTTCCTCCGTCAGCCACGATACGTCCCGGGGCGAATCGAGGAGGACCCGGTAGGCCACGAAGGAACAGAGCACCGCCGGCAGCCCTTCACAGAGGAAGACCCATTGCCAGCCGGCCAGCCCTGCCAGCCCGTCCATGCCGAGGATGACGCCGCTCAGGACATTACCGATGCACATGGAAATGGCCAGGGACATGTGGAAATAACTGAACGCCCGCGTCTTGGCCTGGAGGGGGAACCAGTGGTCGAGATAATAAATGATGCCGGGATAAAAGCCCGCTTCTGCCGCGCCGAGGACAAAGCGCACGATGTACAGCTCGACGGCATTGTGGACGAACATGGTACTCGTGGAAATGAGGCCCCAGACGAAGAGAATGGCGGCAATCCAGCGCCGTGCCCCCAGCCGGGCCAGAATGACATTACTCGGCAGGCCAAAGAGGAAATAACCGATAAAAAAGAGCCCCGCGCCAAAGCCATAGGCCGCCGTGCCGATGCCCAGATCCTGATTCATCGTCAATGACGCAATGCCGATATTGGCCCGGTCTACAAAGGAAATAAAATATAAGAACATAATAAGCGGCATTAACCGCCCAAATAACTTTTTAAACACCCGCTGCTGAATATTCATAAGACCGTCCTTCTTTGAGACTGAATTTTTATAAAGCTACATTACATATTATACCACTCTTTATAAATTTGAACAGTCTTTTATACAAATATTCTGGTTTTTTATGACAAGGAAAAGATAGTTTGATGTTTGAAGTTTGATATTTGAGGAAAAAGCCGCCGTTCGCAGGCCGCAGACAGCAAACAAGCCGGTTCGTCGAACCGGCTCTTTATACTAAAATTAGCAATCCTAGTGCCGCGACGGCTGGCGTTTTACGTCAGGCATCGTCGGTGGGGCCAGAAAGGGATAGTTTGAAGTTTGATGTTTGACGAAGAAACCAAGTTCGTCGAACCGGCTTTTCTATATAAACTCAGCAACAAAGGACCCACGACCGGGGACGGTTTCCATCCTGAATCGCCCGGGATGGCACCAGATGCAAGGCGGAAGAAGGAGTCATAGCGGCGCTATGGCGACTGATGACAACGAAGCAGATGGTGCCATACCGGACGAAACAGGGGAAATAAGGCCCCGGCCGTGGGTCCTACGATTACATAAATAAGTTACGGATGAAGGGTACGAAGAAGGGTTCGTATATGACTTTCAGGATGACGAAGACGAAGAGTCCCAGGGTACCGCCGACGATGGCGCCGTTGATACGGATCCAGGCCAGGTCTTCCCCGACTTTGCTTTCCAGGAAGGCATTGAATTTCTTCTTGTCAAAGCCGGACAGTACTTCCCGCACGGCGACGCCGATGAGGGAGTGTTCGTGTTCCAGGATGACTTCACAGCCCCGGCGGATCTGGTCGTCGATCCAGTCTTTGATTTCCGGATACTGGCTGCAGTAGTCGAGGTAATGCATGAATTCCCCTTCCAGGAGGTTCTGCAGCTTGTCTTTTCCTTCTACGCCCGTCGTAAAATAAGCCTGACTGGCGCGCTGGGTCGAGGTGAGCCACATTTCTACCGGCAGGGAATCGACAAACTGGTCCTGCCAGCGCTGTACCGTGTAGGTCAGCTGGCCGTTCATGGCATACATCTGCAGTTCCAGTTTCTGGCACAGCCACTGCCGTTCTTTGCCGCCGGCGTGTTCCCACCGTTCCAGCCAGACGATGATGCCTTTCTGTACGTCTTTGGCCACTTTTTTGGTATCGACCATGCCGGTAAATTTATTCAACGTCATGATGAGGTGCGGAGCCGTCCGGGATTCGGCCATCCATTCGTCGAGAGCCTTGACGAGGACGGCTTCAAATTCCTTGCTGCGCACGCAGTCCTTGATGAGGCCGATGATGTCGGTCAGCATCTGGCTGTCCGGGTCTTCCAGCATGGTGATCATGCGGTCCTGGAGAAAGCTCAGGAGAGGCTGCCGCTTGAGGTAGGCCCGGATATGGGCTGCGATATACTGCTGATTCTTGCTCTGGCGGCCATATTCATAGGCCTGCTGGGCGACTTCATACAACAAGGCCCGGAATTTTTCCCGGCCGCCGCTGGCCAGCCAGTTCGTAAATTTATCTACAAAGGAGACAGTATACAATTTGTCTTTCCACATGCCCGGCTGCAGCAGTTTTTCTGATACGACATGGGTCATGCCGTCTATGATCTGCGTGCGGTGGCTGTAGACCAGTTCCGTGTGATAGGGGAATCCCAGAGGCCGTTCGAAGAGGGCCGTCACGGCGAACCAGTCGGCAATACTGCCGATGAGGGCCGACTGGATGACGAAAAACAGAAGTTCTCCCAGAATGCCCACTTCATGGCTGTACCACCACCAGAATACCAGGACAAAGCACAGGAAAGATAAGGCCAGGATGGCATTTGCCCGCTGACGGTATGTCATATTACCAGCCTCCTTTCAACGCGTACATGGCAAGGAAGATGCAGGCCCCGAGGACGGCGCCGACCAGCGACCCGTTGACGCGGATCATCTGCAGGTCGTACCATACGCGGCTTTCCAGCGCGTCTGCCAGTTCTTGGGCATCATAGGCCAGGATTTCTTTTTCTGCCGTCGCGCCGAACCATGTCTGGAGCCGTTTCAGTTCCTTTGCTGCCAGAGCCAGGACCATGCGGTTCATCTGTTCTACCTGCAGGTCGCTGCTCTTCCAGCCTTCGAGGCGTTCGATGGCATAGGTTGCAGCCGTACGGCAGATCCGGTTCTGCCGGTCCGGGTCCTGTACGTAGCGCTGCCACGCTTCTTTCATGTCCGGACGGGAAACGACATGGTGGAACAGGCGCATCTTATAGCTTTCCAGCCGTTCCTGCCAGGCCGGATTGACTTCCAGCTGTTCGGCCTGACGCCAGATGAACTGCATCGCTTTTTTGCGTTCTTCCGAATCGGGTTTCTTCGCTTCCTGCAGCACCGCCAGGAATTTTTCCTGCAAGTTGGCTGCCACCCGTTCGGGACTGAACATATCACTGGCCAGTGCCGCCTTGACGATGAGGGCATAGACGAAATTCCGGTGTTCATACTGGCGCAGGGATTCGCGGTAAATATCGGCGATGTACCGTTTGGCCGTTTCGCTTTTTGTCATCGATTCCAGGGTGCAGATGAGAAAATCCAGGAAATCATTTCCCGATTCCCCGACCAGGCCGGTCTGGAGAGCCTTGCCCATAATCGGTGCTATGCGGATTTTTTCAATGGCATCGGCGCCCATATCGGAAAAGGCTTCGACGATTTTTTTCATGTCCAGGGTATACAAAAACGTGTTGAGGACGTGCCCCAGGACGCGTTCTGCCGACTGGAATCCCTTTTCCGTATGCAGGTACGAAAGGCCTGCTTCCAGGACGGGATGATGCTTCAGTACCTGGTACATATTGGGGACGGTCAGGATTTCACTCTCGATCATATGCCGGGCCGTTTCGGCGATCCGTTCCTTGCTGCCGGGGATCAGTGCCGTTTTGAAAGAAATCCCCAGGGGCCGGCGGAACAGGGCCGTCACGGCATACCAGTCGGCCAGTCCCCCGATGAGGGCCGCACCGGACAGGTGCATGATGAGGCCTCCCCAGAACAAGTCCCGGAAAGGATAGGAAAAAAGCAGGAGCAGCGCCGCGATAATCAGTATATAATCGGCAATATGACTCCGCGCCTGCCCTGTCGTTGTCTCAAATTGGGTCATTATCGTTCCTCCTCCGGCTCATGCCGGTCGTGTAGTGTACCTGTGTTACCACAGTAGTTTTGTATCTCCGCTATGGACAGGAATCCACAGTGGCTGATCCGGCCAGGCCTTACGGAATGCCTCCGACGGCTGCCAGGGAGCGCCAAAATAGTGCATGGGGACCAGACAGAGCTTGACCGTCACGTGCTTCAGAAATTCCGACACGCCCCATTCCCGGGCCCGTTCGAGGCGGGCATCGACGGGGAAAAAGGCCACATCGACGGTGAGTCCGTCCAGTTTCTGCATTTCGGCGTCAAACATGCGTTTCGCGTTTTCGTTATTTTCATCGGTATCGCCATCCCAGTGCCACCAGTTCAGATCTCCGGCATGGAACAGGCTCAGCCCGTCCGTGCGGACCAGGAAGGAACCGCCTTCGTCGGTCGAGCCGAACTGGGTCACGATGGCATCGTCGATGCGCCGCGTATCATAGACTTCCATAGAATACAGTTTGTCTTCCGGGGCCTGCCGGAACGGTACGTCCTTATTGACGATATAGGCCTGTGCTTTATGGGAAAAATCGATGATATGGCGGTTGAAATGGTCGCCGTGCCAGTGGCTGACAAAGAACCACAACGGCTTTTCACCGTCGGCATAGCGGCGCACGATGCGCTGTTCATCCTGATAATAATCAAATACGAGTACTTTCGTCGCTGTCTCCACAGCAAACCCGCTGTGAGCCAGATAGGTTATCTGTATACTCATCGTACCGCCTCCTGAAACGGGTATGTATTGAATTCTCCTTTGATGTATGCGTCATAGAGCCGGCGCCGTTCGCTGCGCAGATGATAAGCGCTGATGGGCCACATCTGCGTCCTGCCCTGGGGACCGCGCCGGGTAATCCAGAGCTGTTCCGGATGGAACAGGTCGTTATCCAGGAGCAGCAGGTCATGGGTCACACCCAGCAGCTGGCCCCTGTTTTCTTTCTGATGGACGAAATCGCGGATGAGATGCTGCAGGACCGGTGTCATCCAGTAGGCATCGAGGTCATCGATGATGACCGTACTGCCCTGCCGCATCTGGGCCAGTCCGGCTGCCAGGGCCGCCATCTTGCGCAGGCCCGCCGCTTCATCAGAAAGCCGGCAGGGACGGGACTCATCCCGGCGCCACAGCAGGACCTCGGCCGTATCGCCATCTCCCGTATAGGAAATGCGGCAGATGGACGGGTCGATGAGCTGCAGCAGAAACAAGATATCCCTTTCCTCTGACTGCCAGTATTTCCATTCTACCTCAGACAGGCGCATGGGCATCTGCTGCCAGACCGTCATGTCCCGTTCCCGCACGATGTGGACCGCTGCCGCCATCCTGCGCAGGCCTTCACTTTCCGGCAAAAAGGCCGCCGTCTGGGCGAGGATATCTTCGCTACTGCTGACGCGCGGGGCATCTCCCGGCCCATGCCATTCAAGCACACCCCTGCTGTAGGCATACAGCACAGCGCCACCCAGAGAAAGGCTCTCTTCCTCTATGCCCTCTGCCGTATAGGACAGGCTGTAGTCATAGGATCGGGCACTGGTTTCATCATACAGAGAAATGGCAAATGACACGGGGCCGTTTCCTGAAGGCAGAAGCGCCGGCGTCCACCCTTCGAGGATGGTGTCCAGCAAAAACTGCAGGGCAATGAGCAGATTGGTCTTGCCGGCGCCGCTGGGGCCGAATACCAGCAGGGAGCGCATGATTTTATACTCCGACACGGCAGAAAAACAACTTTCATACCGCGTACCTTTGATACGCCTATGGTCGGAAGGCACGAGGCGCAGTGTCACCGTATCAGAAAACGACAGACAGCCCCGTACAGAGAATCGAACAAGCATATGTTATTTCCTCCCTTAGTATTAGTCCTATTATACCACACATCTATATCAACTTATATATACAGCTGAATTTATACACAAAAAATCTGTCCATAAAATAAAAACCACCTTTTTAGTGATTTTTTGGTTTTTTCTATTGACAAATCAAAATGGAAAGTGTACTATAATCGTAAACATTGAGATAGCGATGAGCAAACCAAGTACCTGTAACAACGGTCGTCAGAGAACGCAGGCCATAGGCTGAAAGCCTGCCCGGCACGTATTGCAGCGAATGCCTTTGCGAGCTGAACAGGGGAACTGTGAGTATCCTGTTCCGGCAGCCGCCGTTACCGGTACCGAGTGGCAGTTATACTGCAACCAGAGTGGAACCACGGTCCGCCGCCTCTGAACGAGACGGCGGATTTTTGCATCATCGGGGGGGAACCGTATCCACGTCTGCAGGCACGCGCTCAATGTATACTATTTTTGTCCAATTTTTATGGAGGGATGTCATTATGGGTAAAATTTATAAAAGCTCTTTGGAATTAGTAGGTCATACACCGCTCTTAGAACCACAGCGTTTCAATAAAAAATCCGGCGTCAAGGGAAAAGTCCTGGTCAAACTGGATATGTTCAACCCGGCCGGATCTGCCAAGGACCGCATCGCCAAAGCCATGATTGAAGATGCCGAACAGAAAGGCATCCTCAAAGAAGGTTCGGTCATCATCGAACCGACCAGCGGCAACACGGGTATCGGCCTGGCAGCTGTCGCCGCTGCCAAAGGCTACCGCGCTATCTTCACCATGCCGGAAACCATGTCCGTCGAACGGCGCAACCTCATTGCCGCCTACGGTGGTGAAATCGTCCTCACGGAAGGCAAAAAAGGGATGCAGGGAACCGTCGATAAAGCCAACGAACTGGCAAAAGAAATCCCCAACTCCTTCATCCCCGGCCAGTTTACCAACCCTGTAAACCCGAAAGCCCACAAAGAAACGACGGGCCCGGAAATCTATGAAGATACAGACGGCCAGGTCGATATCTTCGTCGCCGGTGTCGGCACAGGCGGCACCCTCACAGGCGTAGGCCAGTACCTCAAAGAAAAGAAACCGTCCGTCCAGATCGTAGCCGTCGAACCGGCTGATTCTCCGCTCCTGTCCGAAGGCCATGCCGGCCCGCACAAACTCCAGGGCATCGGCGCCAACTTCGTACCGGAAACACTGGACACCAAGATTTACAACGAAGTCTTCACCGTCACGACGGACCAGGCCTATGACACAGCACAAGCCTTCTCCCAGGAAGAAGGCCTGCTCATCGGCATCTCCGGCGGTGCTGCACTCTACGCAGCCACCCAGATTGCCAACCGCCCGGAAAACGCCGGCAAAACCGTCGTAGCCTTCCTGCCCGATAACGGCGACCGCTACCTGACCACACCGGACTTCATCAAACAAAAGTAAAACCACCTCATATACTCTACTCCCAGAAAATGGGCTGCCCCAGGAAGAAACACCCGGGACAGCCCATTTTCCATGTACGGGAAAGGATAGTTTGGAGTTTGAAGTTCGGAGCTTGAAGTTTGATGTTTGATGATGAAACCGGTTCGTCGAACCGGCTTTTCTATATAAACTTAGCAACAAAGGACCCACGACCGGGGACGGGAAGGGATAGTTTGAAGTTTGGAGTTTGATGAAGAAACCAGTTTGATGAACCGGCTCTTTTCTCAAAAATCAGCATACAGGACCCACGACCGGGGACGGTTTCCATCCTGAATCACCCGGGATGGTGCCAGATGCGAGGCGGAAGAAGGAGCCATAGCGGGGCTATGGTGACTGATGACAACGAAGCAGATGGCGCCATACCGGGCGAGGCAGGGGGAATAAGGCTCCGGCCGTGGGTCCGATTACCAATCTATCAATATCCTCTTTTTATAATCCCTGTACCGTTTGAGCACGGACTCATTTGTGTTGACCGCCCGTTTCAGCGACTGATACGCCAGGGCCCGTTTTTCTCCGTAATGGTTGGCCAGGCGCAGTGATACTGACGTGACCGGGGCCAGCCACCATGTGTGGGTAAAGACCGCCGCCGTGACGCCCAGGGCATGGCACACGTAGGAAAGGACGGACCGGCGTCCAAATTCATTTCCCTTCCGGTAGTCGGATAATTCCACTTTCCGGGATACAGAATAGGCAATGAGGATATAGGGGATCAGCGACGGGAACAGGCTGTCGCTCTGCACTGCCTCTGCCGCATCGACGTGTTCCAGCACATACTGGGACAGTTCTTCATTGGAAATGCCGCTGTTAATCAGATGAGCCGACATATCTCCCATGGTCACCTGGCTGTAGACTTCGTCGGTGGAGACAATATCGATATGGGGATACCGTTCAAAGGCATTTTCTATGTATTGGGCCGATTCTGTCGCTTTGAGCTGCAGTACGTCGTTGATACTGCCATCGCTGTTATAAATGGCAATATCCCATCCGGGCTGCGTCGCCGACCGGGCCATTTCGGCATGACACCCGGCTGGCAGGTGGCTATCGTTCAAGTAGTCCGTATAGCGTATTTCAAATAACTTTCCCTTCAGCCCGTTTACAAATCCATCGAGCTGGTCTTCATCCATCCCTTCTATGGCACTGCGGAAATCCATATCAGCCGCCTTGTCAGGATAGGCCAGCTCATAGGCCTGCTGCAGGTCATCGGGGATCTTCCAGCCCAGCAGGCGCTGCCAGAAATTCGGCAGGCTAAGGCCAATCGAATCGAGGATCATATCCCGCTTCGTTTCCCCCTGCAGCTGGCTTTTCGCCATGAGATGCTGGATATCCTGATATTCCAGAGACTGGTCGCGCAGCCTGGCGATGAGCGCGTCAAAATCCCGCTGCCGGTACGTCAGTCCCCGGACATTGCGCACCATTCCCACACTGCCCTTTGCGGCACCTACGACAACACCGCCAGCCAGTTTTGCCATCTTTTTCTTTTCCATGGATACACTCCCATCACAGATGCACCACCTCAGCGCACCTGTCTGAATTATTTTCATAACGTGCATGCTATGTATGCATTATACCATAGAAATGAAATGGCTGCACGATAAAGAACGGTCTCCCATGAGTGAGAACAGCAAAGGAAATCTATGATATACTATGAGTATGAATTACCATTTCTGTTCAGGAGGAGTGTGCCATGAAAATTTCTATCCTTATGGGAAGCCCCCGCAAACACGGGAACACCGCCCAATGTCTGGAACCATTCTGCGATGAATTGAAGAAACTGGGCCATGAATACACCATTCACTGGCTCTATGACAAAAAAATCGACCCGTGCTTTGCCTGCCGGGCTTGTCAAAAAGACTGGACGACCTTTTCCTGTATCCGTAACGACGACCTGAAGCCCATCGCCGACGATGTATTCGCCAGTGACCTCATCGTCCTGGCTACGCCGATTTACTCCTGGTACTGTCCAGGTCCGATGAAAAACGTCCTCGACCGCTTCGTATACGGATTCAACAAATACTACGGCGAGGAACCCGGCCCATCCATCTGGGCAGGAAAGAAAGTGGCCTTATTCGTTACCTGCGGCTACAAACCGGAAAAGGGGGCAGATCTGTTCGAAGAAGGCATCCGGCGCTACTGCAAACACTCAAAACTGACCTATCTCAGCATGTTTGCCGAACGGCACCTGGGCTATAAAACCGTTTTCATGGACGAAAAAAAAGCCAGACACGCCCGGGAATTTGCCCGGGAAATAACAAAATAGATAGTAAAAGTCCGGTTTGAAGAACGCCCATCACCTTGACGAAGACATTGACGAACCGGATTGTTTTTCGTATTATAGACATAGAAAAAGGGCTGCCAATCGGTCAGCCCCAAAGGTAATTCGAAATAATCGCCTACAGTTGGAAGCCGGGGGCGATTATTTTTATTCAAAACCACAAGAAGGACAATCAACCCTCCTGTTTTTGTCAATATAAAGGGGCTGTAACAAAATGAGCTTTTAACCCATTTTGTTACAGCCCCTTTTTGTATATATCTCTTTATTCAACGGGCTGGCAGAGCGCTTTGATGTCTATCTTGCGGTCTTTTTCCAGCATGCCTGTTTCGATGAGGAAGTCCTGTGTCTTTACTAAGTCTTCTATATCGGCATCGGTGATGGCCGGATTGAAATCGTACCATCCAGCCATGGCCTGTACCTGGTCTTCCGTAAGGCCTGTTTCTGCGGCGGCTGTACCGTAGTATTTCTGCGGGTCTGCCAGGTAGTCTTTGACGACTTTTTCATGGGTCTGCATGAATTTCTTTGCTGTATCGGGATACTGTTTGATGAAATCGCTGCGCATGGCAATGACGATGGTGGCATCGAGGAGGCCCTTGCCCGTCGTCAGGGTGCGTGCGCCGTCATTCTTCATTTTCAGTGTCGCCGGTCCTGCCAGCAGTGCCGCATCAGCGCTGCCGCCGCTGAGGGCCGCCGCTGCCTGGGGAATGCCCATGGATACGAACTGGACGTCATCGGCGCTCATCCCTTCTTTGGCCAGTGCCGCCAGGAGCAGCTGGTGCAGGATGGTGCCTTTCGGCCCGGCAATTTTCTTGCCTTTCAGGTCTTTGACCGACTGGATGGATGGGTCTTTGGTCATGATCATGAACGCTTCCGGTGCCCGGCTGTAGACGCCGACGACGGTCAGGTCGATGCCGTTGGCCTTGGCCAGGATAGCACTGGTCCCGCCCAGGGCATGGCAGACGTCGATTTTGCCGGCAGCCAGGGCTTCTGTCTGTTTCGGGCCGGCATCGAGATCCGAATAGGTGATGGAAATGCCGTCATCCTTGAATGCCTTTTCAAATACCTGATCTTTCTTTTCTATAATGGATGGAATATTGAGGGGGGATTTGACATAGGTCATGTTGATCGTTTCCGGTTTCTTTGCCGTCCCGCCGGCCTTGTCCTGTCCACATCCGGCAAGACCTGCTACGGCCATGACGACGGCCAGGCCTGCCAGTACGAGTTTTACGCTTCGTTTCATATACGATTCTCCTTTTCTTCATTAAGAATATGCAAAATGTCTGTTTTCATTGCCAGCCGTCCGGCAACAGACGGCCGGGGATATCCTTCGTCGTTTCTCACACGGCCGCCACAACATCCCTTGTGCATGACCAGGATGTCCTGTCCCAGCCGGACCGCTTCATCGAGGTCATGAGTGATGAATACGATAGTCATGGGCTGCCGTACATACTGGTCCATGAGCTCGTCCTGCAGTTTTTCCCGGGTAAAATAGTCCAGGGCCGCAAAGGGTTCATCCATGAGCAGCAGCCGGGGCCGGCACGACAGGGTACGCACCAGGGCGGCCCGCTGGGCCATGCCGCCTGACAGCTGATCCGGATAGGCTTGGCGGAATGAGTCGAGGCCGAAATTTTTCAGATACTGTCCGGCTAGTTCTGCCGATCCGCCCATGCCATGCTGCCAGATGCATACGTTTTCTTCTACGGTCAGCCAGGGAAGCAGGCGCGGCGTCTGGAACATGACCCCTGTCCGGGGACGGGGCCCGCCGAAATCAAGGATTCCTTCATCGGGTTGTTCCAATCCGGCCAGCAGGCGCAGGAGCGTCGTCTTGCCGCAGCCGCTCTTTCCTACGATGACCGTAAACGAGCCGTCCCGTACAGACAGGCTGCAATCGTGCAGGGCGGCGACCCGTTTCCCATCGGGCAGGGTATAGAACCGGGACAGGTTCTCTATGCGGATATCACTCATGATGCCATTTCCTTTCTGTCCAGAGATAACGCCGGCCCAGGAATCTCATGAATGCATCGGCGGCGATTCCCAGGATGCCCAGAGTCAGGATACCGGCCAGCACGATGTCGGGACGGGCCATTTCTTCCCCATCTAGGATGAGATACCCCAGTCCTGCCACGGCGGCGATCATTTCCGCCCCGATGAGGGACCGCCAGCTGTATCCCAGGCCGATGCGCAGTCCCGTGTACATGGCCGGAAGGGCCTGGGGAAGGCGGATATGCCAGAAAATGGCCCGGGAAGACAAGCCATAGACGCGGCCCATTTCCAGCAGCTGTTCATCGGGATGGGACATGCCATCGAGGGTATTGAGGAATATGGGAAAAAATGTCGCCAGGACGACGATGATGATTTTGCTGGCCTCGCCGATGCCGAACCACAGGATGAGCATGGGCAGCAGGGCCAGGGGCGGCACGTTCCGCAGAAATTCCAGGAGGGAATGGCAGACACGGCGGGCCGCCGGGTGCAGGCCCAGCCATATGCCGCCGGGCAGGGCCAGTGCCGATGCAATGGCAAATCCCGTAAGGACCCGCATCAGACTGGCCCCGACATGACGGGCCAGCTGTCCGGAAGAAGCCAGCTGCAGCCAGCTGGTCCACACCCGTTCCGGTGGCGGGACGATATACGACCCCCACCAGTGCCACGTGCTTCCCAGCTGCCAGCATATGCCCAGAAGCAGTGGCAGGGCACCGATTGTCAGTATTTTCGTTAGTATTCGTTTCATGGCATTACCTGAAAAAAAACCTCCATGCCGGAAGCACAGAGGTCCCTTGTCATACATGTACTCCGCCTTTGCTGTGCAGACACCTTTACAGTGAAGAACGACATATAGATATCATGTTTGCTGTCAGAATCACTCTTTCAGCTCACATTCCGTATTATACCACAAGCACGGGAAGCATCACAAATCGTTCCCGTCATTCATCCCAGGCGCTGTCCGGAAGGGCTTCGATATCCGGCCAGGCCGCGTTGATGGCCTGCGCCATGAGCTTCTTTCCCGAAGGGTCCAGATGGAGGCCGTCGAGGGCCAGTTCCGTCCGCAGACGCCCCTCATTATCGTACATTCCCGGCGTAATATCGATGTGGACCCGGGAACGGACATAACGGTTGACGCGGCCGATCTGCCACTGCCAGTCGGAAGCCGTTTCATCGTCAAAGGTCTGTTTGATATTATCGGAATTGACTGGCGGCACCGTCAGGAATACGGGGCGGATGCCGTGCTCCAGGGATTTTTTGCGCACCTCTTCCATATCGGAAATGACGACGTCAGCGCCCAGACCGTTGCGCAGGCTGTTCGATCCCATGAGGATCAGGAGGTATTTCGGCCTGAAGGGCAGGACATCGGCTTCAAACCGGTCTTTGGTCATGGTGCTCGTATCGCCGCTCTGAGCCAGATTGACCACAGAAAAATCGAGATAGGACAGATAACTGAAATCCCAATCGGTCGGCGAATAGGAAACGCTGCCTCCACCGTGACTGATGCTGTCACCCAGGGCCGCTACTTCATAGGGCGTATCCGGGTCGGTCAAAAACGGCTGGGCATCGGACCAGACACCGACGGGACCGCCCTTTTCATCCAGGGCCCGGACACGCCAGTAAAAGGGATGATTCCCATACCGCGGCCGGGGATCGTACTTCTGGGCCGCCTCGGTCCGGTACACGTCGATGCGGTGCTGTGACGCTTCTACGCCTCCGGGATTTTCCGGCTCTGCGTCCAGTATTTCCACTTCATACTGGCTGGCCCCGGGTACAGGCAGCCAGTCGTAGACGGGATAGAGCAGGACCGTCCCCTTTCCCGTATTATACGAGGACAACAGCTCCGGCTTTTCCACGAAGGGAGACATGCGGTCCAGGGGCACTTTTTCTATCGCCGAATAGTCGCTGACCCGGTGGCCTTCCATATCGAGCCCATAGACGCGGTAATAGAAACAGTCATCCTGGAAATCGTCCGGCAGGGCCAGTTCGATGCCGTTCGTATAAGCCCGCTGCTCCGGCATGACCGGTTCGTAGGCAATGTCCCCCGTCTTTTCATCCGCTTCCAGCTGGCGCAGGACCTGGACGTCGTACATGACGGCTCCATCTACGCGGGTCCAGCGCAGGACCGGATGGACCGGAGCCGGCGCCGCTTCAGAATAATGACGCAGGAGGAGAGGCTTTTCCAAATCTTCCCCGGCACTGTGGGAAACGTACAGCTTCTGTGCTTTTTCCAGAGGCGGGGACACGATGGGCCCGTGATGGGCATTCTGCCGCGCCGTCGTAGCCAGGACGCCGTAGCCCAGGGTAAATGATAAGAGTAACAGTAAAATCAGCATACTTTTATGGCGCATCATCCCGCCTCCTCTTCTAATGAAATCACGAATCATTACTTATTATATACTATTTACAGATATCATACAATACGGGGCACACAGAGAGAAAAAGAGGCGCCGCATCGTGCAGCGTCCCTTAAAACAATTTATACATATCCCCTGTCAGGAATGATCTTCTGTTTTCTGTGCTCCGGCCTTATCTTTTTTAGCCGGCGCCTTGTAGCCGTACTGGCTCTTCCATTTCTTATCCAGCTTCTGGATTTCTTTGTCAGAGAGCATGGCCGGTTTCGCCCGGAATGCCTGATTCAGGCTGCGGACAATGGCCGCGCCGTCATCGCCGGGAGCACAATCCATGATGTGCTGGCCCTGAACGGAAATCTCACTGCCATTCTGCAGGATCTGCCAGTCGTTGCCCGTCAGGTCCATGCCTTTGATTTTGCCAGAAACGACGGGAGTCGTCTGGACCTTCTTGTCATCCTGGGCTTCCCCGTAGATCGTATGGGTCACACGGGACAGATTCCCGGCGACGAGGAAGGCACGGCGACGCCGCGAGTAATCCCCATAGGGAGCAGGGCTTACTACGGGCTGGGCGTTGACGTAGACCATGTCGCCCCCTACCTGGACGTGATTGCCGGACCAGCGCGTCATGCGGCGGCCCAGCTTTTCAATGCGCTTTGTCATCTGGGGGTGGTTATTGGGATTGATGACCCGTTTGAACCCTTCCTGATAGAGGTCGCCGTACTTTTCATAGACAAACTGCATCGACGACGGGGCACCGCCCACATTGTAAGGCGTATTTTTCATGACCTCGAACCCGTAGGCATCGGCTTCTTTTTCCTGGTTCATGGTCACCATTTCGTTGTCGATATAATTGATCACGATGCCGCCGAGGAGCACGTCGAGCATTTCCGCATGGCCGCCAAAGGCAAGGTCTACAGCAACGGAGACGCCGATGCTCTTCATGACGCCGTTGATGGCATGGTGTCGTTCGCCATGCTGCATTTCATGGCACAGGGTAAAGGCCAGTTCATCGTCATTGAGCGTATCCATCATGCCCTGATTGACGGAAATGACGCCGCCCACGGTTTCAAAGGCATTCAATTCCTTGCTGGGATTGGCATAAACATCGTAATTGCGTTTGATCATGCCCGTCCGGACGAGGTTGTCGGCAATCCGTTCCAGCCGGTCTTCATATTCATAATTGTCCACTACGCCGGTCTTGGCCTGTGTCTGGGCCAGCATCTGCGGCTGCATCTGCGTATCCATCCTGACCAGCTGCTGCTTGATGAGAGCCGCTGCAGCAGCGCCATAGAGCACCGTTTCCACGGCAGACGCCGCGGCTGCCATCCCCACGGGCAGCGTCACCAGGGACGTGCCCAGTACCAGCGTAGTCATCCATTTTTTCCATGTTTTCACACGAATCCATCCCCTATTCTTCTTCGGGCAGCCTCTGCTGCGTCTGAATCAGGTCTATTTTCTTCGCGCGGGGCCATTGTTTGATTTCCCATTCCCAGTGCATAGCCGCATGCTGCGACGCAAAGGCCTGGCTCCAGACGAGGGTCACGGGCTGGCGGCTGCGGGTGTACCGGGCTCCGCCCCGGCCGTTGTGAGCGGCCAGCCGGCGCTGGATGTCACAGGTCCATCCCGTATAGTACGAACCGTCGGCGCAGCGCACGACATAGGTATAATAGGCCCGGTCTGTCTGATTATTTTTCAACGATTTCAATGGTGTCGAGGACGACATCTTCCAGCGGTTTATCCCGGAAATCCGTCGCCGTCTTGCTGATGGCTTCTACGACATCATAATTTTCTACCACTTTGCCAAAGATGGAGTGGTGATTCTGGAGCCACGGTGTCGGAACGACGGTCACAAAGAACTGGGAACTGCCCGTATTGGGGCCGGCATTGGCCATGGCCAGGACACCCGGTTCACTGAAATCGAGGCCGGGACCGAATTCATCGGGAATCATTTCATCGGAACCGCCAAATCCCGTTCCCTGGGGGTCGCCGCCCTGGATCATGAAATCGGCGATGATACGATGGAATATGGTACCGTCATAGAACTTGCTGTCTGCCAGTTTCTTGAAATTGGCGACAGTAATCGGAGCTTTGTCGGGAAATAATTCGACCGTGAAGTCCCCGTGATTGGTCTTAAACAATGCATACATTTTTTTATCTGCCATAGTGCTGATCCTCCTGGAATAGTTCTTTTTTTCTTCTATTATATACTATGTGTTCTCCAAACTGCAAACCATTCTGCCCTTTCAAAAGGTATATGTTTCCCTTCTGTTCTATGGTATACTAGAATTAAATTCAGTTATTGTATATCAGAGGGGGATGAAGGTCATGCGATTAGGAATGGCTCAGATGTCCATGTCGAAGGATATGGACGAAAATTTTGCGAAAACACTGGATTTCTGCGATAAAGCGGCGGGCTGCAACCTGCTGTTTTTCCCGGAAGTGCAGTTCTCTCCGTTTTTTGCCCAGTATGAAAAACAGGATGCCACAGGGTATCTGATGGAAGATGCGGACCAGAAGGTGCAGGCTATCCAGGCAAAATGCCGGGAGCACGATATGTATATTTCTCCTAATTTCTATCTGAAACAGCAGGGAAAGCCCTATGATGCCAACCTGTTCCTCGACCGCCAGGGCCGTATTGCCGGCATTTCCAAGATGGTCCATATTTTCCAAGCGCCCCAGTTCTACGAATGCGATTACTATACGCCGTCGGAAGAAGGCTTCCAGGTCTTTGCGACGGAGTTTGGCAAAATCGGCATCGTCATCTGCTTTGACCGCCATCTGCCGGAAAGCATCCGCTCCTGCGCCGCCCAGGGCGCCGATCTGGTCATCGTGCCGACGGCAAACACGAAAGCCGAACCGCTGGAAATGTTTGAATGGGAAATGCGCGTCCAGGCCTATCAGAACCAGACCTTCGTCGCCATGTGCAACCGCGTCGGCAAAGAAGGCGATATGGACTTTGCCGGCCAGTCCCTCATTATCGACCCCTGGGGCAACCTGCTGGCCAAAGGGGACGATCAGGAACGGCTCATCGCCTGCGACCTCGACCTGAGCCTGGCCCGCAAAGCCAAGGAAGAACGGCCTTTCCTCAAACTGCGCCGGCCCGATATGTATCAGTAAGAAAGCAAAAAACAGAATAGACCAGACAAACGGAGCTGCCACCCCTGAGCCGATAGACTCATAGGAGGCAGCTCCGTCTGCATCTGTCCGGTACAGCCGGCCCTGCATAATCCTGCCGTGCTTTACATCTCCTTGACCGGCACGAGCCCCCGGGACAGGGAGATGGTCCCGGTACGCACGATTTCCAGTACGTCGTATGGCGAGAGCACTTTAATCAGGGCATCGACGTGGTCTTCCCGGCCAGTCACGCGGAGAATCAGGGAATTCAGGTTGACATCGACGACTTTGGCATGGAACAAACCGGCCAGTCCCGATAATTCCTCCCTCGCTCGGGGAGAATCATAGCGTACTTTAATCATAGCCAGTTCATAACTGATAAAGGGCTCCTCATCGAGGTTGACGATTTTGATGATGTCGATGAGTTTTGCCAACTGGCTCATGGTCTGCTTCAATTCCTTATCGTCTTCAATGCTAATGACGATATTGAACCGGGTCACATTCCGTTCTTCCGTGTACCCTGCCGTCAGTGATTCGATGTTAATGGCCTTGCGGCTGATGAGTCCGGCAATATGGGTCAGGACGCCCGGTTTATTGTCACACAATATAGCAAGATGCTGTGTCCTCATCGTGCCTCACCTCCCAGTATCATATCACAGAGCGCTTTGCCGCCGGGAACGGTTGGATAGACCCTTTCGTCTTTGGAAATCGCAATGTCGATGAGAGCCGCCCCTTCACAGGCAAGAGCTTCCCGGAGCACGGGGAAAAGGTCGTCTTCTCTTTCTATGTGATAGCCCCGGACGCCCATCGATCCGGCCAGCATGGGCAGATTTTTGCGGCTGTTCAGCGTACACTGCGTATAATGCTTATTGTAAAAGAAATCCTGAAGCTGGACGATCATGCCCAGGGTATCATTGTGGAGCACGATGACTTTGACGGCAATGCCATACTGGGACAAGGTAGCCAGTTCCTGGCAGTTCATGAGGATGCTCCCATCGCCGGAAAAGACGAGGACGGTCTTTTCCGGGAACGCGACTTTGGCTCCCATGGCTGCTGGCAGACCGTATCCCATGGTGCCCAGTCCACCGGAAGAAATAAAATGGCGGGGCTGCTCCGTATCAAAAAACTGAGCCGCCCACATCTGATGCTGGCCCACATCGGTAACGGCAATCGTATCCTCCGGTCGTGTCAGCGCCCGGACAGTTTCAAAGACAGACTGGGGAGAAATATAGCCCGGTCTCGGCGGCACGGCAAAGGGATGAGTCTTTTTCATAGAGCGGACGTGGTCCTTCCAGGGAGCATAGGCCATCTGATAATCAAAGGACTGCTCCCTGATTTTTTCTGCCATGAGAGGCAGGGACCAGCGCAGGTCCCCTTTTACGGCCAGATCGACGTCGATGATTTTGCCGATTTCCACATCGTCGATGTCGAACTGGATAATCTGTGCTCCCAGAGCAAAGGTATCGGCCCGGCTGGTCAGGCGTTCATCGAAGCGCACGCCCATGGCGATGAGCAGATCGCATTCAGTAATGGCCATGTTGGACGCATAGGATCCGTGCATGCCACCCATGCCGAGATGAAGGTCATAACTGTCCGGGACGGCGCCTTTTCCCATGAGAGTCGTCACGACGGGTATCTGCGTTTCCCCGATGAACTGTTGCAGCGCGCCGGTCGTCTCCGACAGGATGACACCGCCGCCTACGAGCAGCAGAGGCCGCTTGCTCTGCTGTATGGAGCTGACTGCCCGGTCGATGTCATAGACCTGCCCTACCGGTTCCAGCTGATACCCCGGCAGCGATACAGTTTCCGGATAGGTAAAATCAATCTCTGCCTCCAGAGCATCTTTGGTAATATCGACCAGAACCGGTCCCGGCCGGCCGGTGGAAGCTATATAAAAGGCTTCTTTCAGGACCCGGGGAATCTGCCTTGCGTCTTTCACCAGATAATTATGCTTGGTAATAGGCGACGTAATACCGGAAATATCTGCTTCCTGAAAGGCATCGCGGCCAATGAGACCGGCCGATACCTGTCCGCTGATAATGACCATAGGAATGGAATCCATATTAGCCGTCGCAATGCCCGTGACCATGTTGCAGATGCCCGGTCCGGATGTAGCGATGCAGACACCGGGCCTGCCTGTCACGCGGGCGTAGCCGTCGGCGGCATGGACGGCACCCTGTTCATGACTGGTCAGGATGTGACGGAACCCATCCTGATACATAGCATCATAGAGAGGAAGGATCGCTCCGCCGGGATAACCGAATACAACGGGAACGCCCTCTTTCTTCAAGCAGGCCAGCACAGCCTGCGCGCCTGTCAGTTTCATCATCATCACCTCATATTTCAAACGCTCTTCCCTTTACCATAAAAAAATAATCTTGTTGGAATGCAGAGCTGTCAAAAGAGGTAACAAAAAAACTCCGCCCCTTCTGCAAGGGACGGAGTATAATCCGCGATACCACCCTGATTCCCGGAGCATTTCTGCAGCCGGGCTCTCTACAACGTACCAACATACGCGTTTCCTGTAACGGGGAACAGCCGTAGGCGCCTAATCTGATTCAGCACCGCTCTTCGGGGAGGACCTTCATCTGCCAGCCCATACCGGCTCACACCAACCGCCGGCTCTCTGTCATGGGACCAGACACACTACTTTCTCCCGTCATCAGATTTCTGTTATGCATAGTTGCTTATTCTACTTCGTTATAGCAACGAGGTATGGGCATATTGTACGCAATAGAGAGGCGCCTGTCAAGGACATTTTCCGCATTTATTTAAATGTTATGTGAGTTAAACGTTACATCCTGTGGATTATTGTTTAATTTTTTAATTCTGTTATAATTTCGTCTTGATATAATCGCCCAGGCGTTTGATGCCCGTGTAGATTTTATCCGGCGGTACGGCGCCGAAGCTGATGCGCATGCAGTTCTTGCCGGCATCACCGCCTTCGACGTAAAAGCCCCGGCCGGCGACGAAGGAAATATGGAGTTTGTCCATCGTTTCTTTTAAGAGTTCCGTCGTATCGATATCGCCGGGAAGTTCGGCCCAGGTAAAGAGACCGCCATCGGGATGAGTATGTTTCGTCCCTTCCGGGAAATAGGCGTCCAGTGCTTCCATCATGGCAGCGCAGCGCTGTCGGTAAATGGCACAGATTTTCTTCAGGTGATCCGGGAAATAGCCGCGCTTGAAAAATTCCGCAGCCAGGACTTCGGAAATCTTGCTGGAATGGGAATTGGTCGCCACTTTGGCATAGGCGATTTTTTCCATGATATCATCCGGTGCTACGACATAGCCGAGGCGGCTGCCCGGTGAAAAAATCTTGGAAAAGCTGTTGGCCAGGACGACTTTACCGGCTTCATCGAACGTCTTGATGGGCAGCAGGTCTTTCCCCTGGAAACGGATGTCCCGGTAGGGATCGTCTTCGATGACGATGACATCGTATTTGGCTGCCAGTTCTGCCAGTTTCTGCCGACGGTCCTGGGAAAGGGTCACGCCCGTCGGGTTCTGGAAGGTCGGCACCGTATAGATCATCTTGGGATGATATTTCTGGATTTTGGCTTCTACGTCTTCCATAACAAGGCCATCGTCGTCCATCTGGCAAGGAATGCAGACGGCGTTGAAAATCTGGAATATCATGACACAGTGCACGAACGTCGGCGATTCGACGAGGATGACATCGCCGGGATCGAGGAAGATATCGCACAGGAGCTTCATCGTTTCCAGCCCGCCGGCAGTGATGAGAATATTATCGGCCGAAGTATGCACGCCCTTCGGTGCCAGAAGGTCACTGGCAATGATTTCCCGCAGGTCGCGGATCCCCATTTTGGTGCCGTAGGCCAGTGCTTCAATGCCACGGCCATCCCGGCGGAACACGTCCTGGGAAATTTCCCGCAGCGCATCGACGGGAAGCGCTTCGACAGCAGGCGAACCGATACTGAAGGCAATGCCGTCTGCCGCCGTCATGGGCTGGAATAAGCGGTCCATGACATCGCAGGTCGCCACCAGTGCCGGATCCGACCAGCGTTTTGAAAATTGTGTCATATCAAACATCCCCTTTTCTCTCGTTTACATACATTAGTATACTACACAAATACAAATGACAAAAGAAGTTTTATCTGCTCCTTTGCTATAGCATAGAAAAAACTGCAGCTCCTGCCCGGATAGGAGAAACTGCAGTCTTTTCTGGGAATATGGGGAGATTCAGGTAAAAGAATGATTACGAAATTTTGACGCCTTCCCGCAGAGACGATGCGTCTTCCGGTTTTTCCATCAGGCCCAGGCGTTCGACCGCATCAGCAGCCGTAGCGTCCCAGGACTGGGTGAGCAGCCGTTCTTCATAGTCCCGGACGAGGAGGACGATTTTGTCGCGCATGACGAAGATGACGACCAGATTGCACAGGACACAGACGCCGAAGAAGAAATCAAAGGTGGACCAGACCGTATTGAGAGCCCCGACGGCGCCGACGATGCCGAAAATACTGGCCAGTGCATAGAATACCTTGACCGATGCCCCTTTAAAGCCCAGGGCGTTGAGGCAGATGCCACCATAGTAGGCATTGACGACAGCCGTCGTAAATCCGAAGAAAGCGATGACGACGGCGATGAACATACCCGCTGCTGCGGCGTTGCCGCCAAAACCTTCTCCAAAGGCCGCTGCCGTAAGCGCTGCCCCGGTAGCGCCGCTGTCCCAGACGCCGGAGGTCATGACAACCATAGCCGTCATGGTACAGACGACGATGGTATCGAAGAATACTTCAAAAACGCCCCACAGGCCCTGTTTGACCGGATGATTGACTGCTGCCGACGAATGGACCAGCGGTGCCGTGCCCGTACCGGCTTCGTTAGAGAAAATGCCCCGTGCCAGGCCCCAGCGGATGCCCAGCATGACCGACGAGCCGAGGAAGCCGCCCGATGCGGCCGTACCGGTGAAGGCATCGTGGAAAATCATGGCAAAAGCTGCCGGAATGGCCGATGCATTGACGATCATGACGACGACAGAAACGGCAATATAAATGATAGCCATAAAGGGAACGACGGCATTGGCAAAGTTAGACAGGCTCTTCAGGCCGCCCACCAGGACCAGGCCCATGAGGACAGCGACAGCAATGCCGATGTACAGCGGAGAGATACCGAAGGAACCGCTCAGCGACTGGGCAATGGCGTTAGACTGTACAGCCGGGCCGACCATCATGCCCAGGCCCAGAGTCACCGTCCAGATGAGGGACAGCCATTTCCATTTCTTTCCCAGGCCATTTTTGACGAACCAGGGAAATCCGCCGTGCCATTCGCCCGTGTCGGGATCTTTTTCACGATAGGCTACGGCCAGTGTCACTTCCGAGAACTTGACGATGAGGCCCAGCATGGCGATGAACCACATCCAGAATACGGCACCGGGACCGCCGGTGGCAATAGCGACGGATACGCCGGCAATATTGCCGACCCCCAGAGTAGACGCCAGGGCCGTGCAGGCTGCCTTGAAGGGATTGATATTGCCTTCGCCAGAGCCTTTATCAAAGATCTTGCCAAAAGTTTCTTTCATAATCAGGCCAAAATGGCGGAACTGGAAAAACCGGAGCCGGACTGTCATGTAAACCGCTACAAATGATGTCAGTATCAGAATCGGCCAGCCCCAGATGACATCGGCGACGGCCATCATGCCACTTATGATACTCTCGATGATAAACATACATATTCCCCCTTTTGCGGTACAAAAAAGGCCTCCTGCAGAGTTTACACTGCAGAAGGCCTCGTTGCCCGGCATATAGATGTTCATCCCGCCATCAATACGATGAATGAGATGGTCATACTATACCATTCTATTTTCAGTATGTCAATAGTTTTATTGTATATTTTTAACTTTTTTTATTATATTAAATTATAATGTATTTGTTCTGTTTCACATGGTTTCTTCTTTACAAAGGAGCGTGAATCCTGCCTCGTAGCCCTGCTGAATCGCCGTGGCAATCCGTCCCCCACCGGCCGCATCACCGATGACGCGTATTGTATCAAACGCTGCCCGGAAAGCATCGACCGTGTCCTGCTGCGGGACGAGCCCCATGGACAAAATGACCGTGTCGGCCGGGATGATTACCTGCTGATGATCGCTCAGCCGTTCCAGTGTCACCGTATGTTCCTGAACCGAACGAATGCTGTGACCCGTGTACATATCCGGGTGATATGGCGTAATACGGCTCATTTCATCATTCAGGACGGCCGGGAAAATGGCTCCGCCGATAACGGGCATCATTTCGACCAGACTGACCGGATGGTGATCCTTCAAAAGCACGGCTGCCGTTTCTAGTCCTGTAAGTCCCGAGCCGATAATGACGGACCGGCCTCGTACAGCAGCTTTTCCCTGTAATACAGCTTCTGCCGTGACAACATGGGGAAGATTGAATCCCGGCAGGGGCAGGATCCGCGGTCTGGCTCCACAGGAGACGACGACGGCTGCCGGATGGAAGGAGGCCGCTTCTTCCACCGTCCCCGCAGCCTGACAGCGGATGTCTACGTTCAGGCACTGCAACTGGCGCGTCATGGTCTGCACCAGTCTGGTAATCTGTTCTTTCAGCGGCGGTTTATCGGCAACGTTAAGCATGCCGCCCAGAGATGATTCCCGTTCCAACAGGACTACGTGGAACTGGCGCAGAGCCAGCACGCGGGCCGCTTCCATCCCAGCCGGACCGCCACCGACGACGACAACCATGCGACCATCGCCATTTTTCTGAAGATCATCAAATTCGATTTCCCGGGCCGTGCGGGCATTGATGGCGCAGCGGATCGGCATGCCATTTCCCAGGACCCGTTCCCGGCAATAGAGACAGCCGATGCACTGCCGGATTTCATCACTGTGGCCTGTGCGGGCCTTTTCGACAAAATACGGATCGGCCAGCTGGGACCGGCCCAGTCCGACAAAATCACAAACGCCTTCTTCAAGGAGTGCTTCGGCAAATTCTGGATTTTTAATGGTATTCGTCGCAATGACCGGAATGTGGAGCGCTTCTTTATACGCCTTCGCCACATGCTTTTTCCAGCCCGGACGGTACGAATAGGGTTCACAATTGGCATCGGCATTGCGGGCACTGCCATTACTGATATTAATGGCATCTATGCCGCATGATTCCAGATACCGGGCAATTTCCAGCCCGTCTTCCAGGGTGAGGAACCCTTCTACGGGCGTCATTTCATCACCGCACATGCGCACCATTATGGGAAACCTGCCCAGTTTCTGCCGGATGCCCTGGATGATTTCGCTGATAAACCGGCAGCGATTTTCCACCGTACCGCCGTATTCGTCGTGACGGCGGTTATAGTATTTACTGAAAAACTGGGCGATGAGATAGCCGTGTGCCCCGTGAAGTTCGACGGCATCGTAGCCCGCTTTTTTGCATCGCACTGCCGCATCAATGAATTTCTGCTGGATTCGTTGGATATCGTCTTTGGTCATTTCCTGCGGTACGGGTTTTCCCGGCGCAATCGGCACAGCACTGGGAGCCAGATTGAGCCGGCCCGTCAGCGCCGGATTGGACGTAGCGCCGGCATGATGGAGCTGGGCTGCAATTTTACAGTCATACATATGCACGGCATCCGTCAGTTTTTCCATTTCCGGGACATGATATTCCCGGGCTATCCGCAGATTATGAATCGATGGGATACTGTCTATATCATCGACTCCTGTATACTCTTCGATGATCATTCCTACGCCGCCTTTGGCCCGTTCCTGGTAATAGCGGATCTGCCGGTCCGTGACGACGCCATGACGGTCGGCCAGATCGGTTGCCATGGGGACCATTACGGCCCGGTTTTTAAGATGCAGTGGACCAATGGTTCCCGGTGACAGCAATACTTGATAGTTCATGGGAAATCCCTCCCCGTGTAGTCAGATGTTTTTCCATCAGCACCCATGCGTACTGATACCCCTACTATACCATTAATAACATATTTTTGCTAATAATAATTATTCTATATGAACTATGATGAAAAGTGAGTATACTTACCGTCATCCCTGCCGGGAAATCCGGACGATGCCTGTTTCTGAGATGACTATGTCCATCCATTCATCATGGTCTTCCATGGGAATGACTTCTGTCATGATTTGTTCCCGGCATAAAATAGCACGGGTGAAATGGCTGTCATGGAGATAGATATCATAGAAGCCACCGCCAAACCCCAGGCGCTGGCCTTTTTTGTTGCACGTACAGCAGGGGATCAGACCCAGGTCGATAGTGTCCGCTGCCATGACGGGACAGTCATTTCCCGGTGCCAGTATGCCATACCGTCCGGGCTTCAGGTCGGACAGGGAGCGGATTTGCCGGACTTCCATGTTCCCTAAGGAAATGCAGTAAGGCACGCCGACTTCTTTGCCGTCTGAAAGCATCTGCGCAATCAATGGCAGCGTCTGGATTTCGGAAGCTGTACCGGCATAGCAGAAAATACGGCGTGCCTGCTGGTATTCCGGCAGAGACAGGACATACGCCCGGATAGCCGCGTCGGCCTTCTGGCAATAGTCTGCCGGTAATTGTGCCACCTTCGCCCGTATGCTGTTTCTCAGAGCCTTCTTTTCGTCACTCACGTTTCTCGTCATGCTGGATTCCTCCTCGTATATTATACTATATATAGAATACCATATTTCTTCCGGAACACAGGCTGATTGCTCTCCAGATTCCCATGTTCCAGCTATTTTAAGTATAAAAAATAAATTTTTTCCGTTCCGTTGCATATACAACAACATTTTTTCTATTTTTCGGCTATACTATAAGAGCAGTCAGGAACTGCAGTAATCAAGAGTTTTATTTACTATTGTAAAGGAATAGATATTTAGGAGGTAATCAAGATGGAAAATCAGATGTTTTGCTTTCAGTGTGAACAGACGGCACGGGGTACGGGATGTACAGGCTGCGCTGGTGTCTGTGGTAAATCTGCTGCCGAAGCGGGCCTGCAGGATGCTCTGACAGGCGCTCTCGTCGGTCTGGCACGTACCTGTCAGACGGCGGCTCCCACGGCCAAGACCTATCGCACCATCCTCGAAGGAATGTTCACGACCATTACTAACGTCAATTTCAATACGGAAACGACACAGGTCATGATCGACAAGGTCCACGGCGAAGCCGCTTCCCTTTCCAGCACACCCGCTGCTGATTATGACATGAACCAGGTCTGGGACGCCGATGAAGATATCCGTTCCCTCAAATCCCTCATCCTGTTCGGAATGCGCGGCATGGCAGCCTATGCTTATCATGCTCTGATGCTCGGCAAATCGAGTGATGAAGTCGGCGCTTTCTTCGTCAAAGGCCTGTCCGCCCTCGCTGAAGACTGGGGTATGGACAAACTCCTGCCGATCGTCATGGAAACAGGTAAAGTCAACCTGTCCTGCATGGCTCTCCTCGATGAAGCCAACACGTCCACCTATGGCACACCGGTACCGACAACGGTTCCTCTGACTGTAGAAAAAGGACCGTTCATCGTCGTCACCGGCCACGATCTCAAAGACCTGGAACTGCTCCTCAAACAGACCGAAGGCAAAGGCATCAATATTTACACCCATGGCGAAATGCTGCCGGCCCACGCCTATCCGGAACTGAAAAAATACAAACACCTCAAAGGCAACTTCGGTACAGCCTGGCAGAATCAGCAGAAAGAATTCGACGGCGTTCCCGGCGCATTCCTGTTCACGACAAACTGCCTCATGCCGCCACGCCCCAGCTATAAAGACCGCGTCTTCACGACAGAAGTCGTATCCTTCCCTGGCGTTTCCCACATCGGCGAAGATAAAGACTTCACACCGGTCATCGAAAAAGCTCTCGAACTGGGCGGCTACAGCGAAGACCAGCACTTCACCGGCATCAACGGTGGCAGCACGGTAACGACTGGTTTCGGTCATGGCACTGTCCTCTCCGTAGCCGATAAAGTCATCGATGCCGTCAAAGCCGGCGCTATCAAACACTTCTTCCTCGTCGGTGGCTGCGATGGTGCCCGTCCCGGCCGTAACTACTACACAGAATTTGTCAAACAGACTCCGGCTGATACGGTCATCCTGACCCTGGCCTGCGGCAAATACCGCTTCAACGACCTCGATATCGGCTCCATCGGCGGTCTGCCCCGCATCATGGATATGGGCCAGTGCAACGATGCCTACAGCGCTATCCAGGTAGCCGTAGCTCTTGCAAAAGCCTTCGACTGTGGCGTCAATGACCTGCCGCTCACGCTGGTTCTGTCCTGGTACGAACAGAAAGCCGTCTGCATCCTCCTGACCCTCCTCTATCTGGGAATCAAGAACATCTATCTCGGACCGACACTGCCGGCATTCGTCTCCAAGAACGTCCTCAACTACCTCGTAGAAAACTTCCAGATCACTCCGACCAGCACACCGGAAGAAGACCTGAAAAAAATCTTAGGATAATTCCCCTATCCGAAGCGATCCACCTCTCCTATATACAAAAAGGACTGCCTCCCCCAGGCAGTCCTTTTTGAGTTTTAAGTCAGCAGTTTGTAGTGGGTTAAACAGTCTAACTCATCTTCTATAAACTACACAGTCCTTTTGCGTTTGCAGTTTTACGGTTGCAGCAACCGCTGTATTAGAAGGCGAATACGAATTCGGCCCGTGTCTGTTCTTCCGGATCGGCAGCGTTCTTCTTATTGTCTTTCCACTTGGAAGCGAAGGTCTGATATACGTTGAACTGAGCGTTTTTCGCTACGACATAGTTGCCGCCGACACCCCAGGATTCGATGTTGCCCAGAGCCTTTTTGTCAAAACGCCAGCTATTCGTCGAACCGCCGAGGTAAGCGCCATCTTCGACATTGAGGTATTCCACCCAGGCACTCCATGTACCCGGTTGGGATTTGATGGCTTTGCCATAGGTCAGCTGGGCAATCCAGAGGTTTGCGTTGTCGTCGTTATTGATGGTCTTGTATCCGTTTGTCAGGTTGACCTTTTCATAGTTGACGAGGAGATTCCATTTGCTTCCGAAATTGTAGGATACGTAAGCGCCCCAGAGGTCATCGCCCATGAAGGAATCGCCACTGTTTTTGCCACCGGCACGGGTGAAGTCGTTGTAGTATACGCCGACTTTAGAACCATTGCCGAAGAAGCCTTCGATTTCGCCATAGCCGGTCTTTACGCCATCGATTCCCTTATCATCATCACCAGCAAAGGTCTTATCCGAGCCATTGATCTTAAATTTACCATAGCCGGCAGTGACGGCGAAATTGTCGTTCTTGTATTGTAACTGGGCACGGTCGAAGATATCGCCATAGTTGAGGCCGTAGGCATTACCCATGACATATTTGTCTGTACGGCCGGCGTTGATCTTGAAATTCCCCAGTTTCGTTTCTACTTCTGCCCGGTCGGTATAGACGTCACCATTGTCACTGCTGGCCGTTTCATTATCCGAGAATGCGACAGAGTCCGTGCTGAGGCCGTATTTGACCGTCGTCTTGTCATTGACCTTGCCCGTCGCGCGGAGGCGTACACGATAATCCCAGGAATCGTCGTTTTCCTTACCGCCCTGCTGATAACGGTAACGGACACGGGCATCACCAGTCAGTTTGACGTTGCCCACTTTCTTTTCCAGATTAGAAACGCGGACGCCGAGGCTGTTGAGTTCATCGGCATATTCATCAGCCAGTTTATTGATGAGGGCACGCTGTTCGACCGAAGCTTTGTCCATGTGAGCCATAGCCTTGGCTGTCATTTCAGCAGCTTCATAACGGGTAATATTGCGTTCCCCCTGGAAATACGAGCCATCGACGCCCTGGATAACACCGGCATCAGCCAGTTCGACGACGGACTTATAGGCCCAGCTGTCGGTCGGTACATCGACAAAGGGATTGGCGGCAAAGGCACTGACTGCGCCCAGTGTCAGAACGGCTGCAAAGGCAGCGGCAATTTTCGATTTCATCATGATATATCCCTCTCTTTCCTAAAGATACAGGCAGGACCTTTGTCTCCGGAGAGGCACTTGCTGTTCAGGCGAGTTTTCCTTGTTTCCTCATTGAATCCACAATCTGCCCTCTCATGACAGTCCTGCACAGGCGGTTATCCGTCTGCATGGCTAGTATAGAGGAAATCCTTTTTTGTTGTCAAAAGCGCTGTAAACGGCGTAGTTAAGCCATTTATAGCATCTTTTTACAGAGTGCTTACCCATATTTTTCCCTTTCCATCCCAAACTTTTACATTGCCTCCGTTTTTCATCGTCTGTCTTTTCATAAGAGACATTTTAATTTTACAGTTTTGTTACGGTTAAAAGACGCTTTATTTACGATACGGTTATAGTATGATGAATAGAAGCCCTGAAAGCGGAAATCCAGGCTCTCAAAGCCCGATAATTCCTGCGGCAGACAAACCGGCTTTTTACCGAATCCCTCTGCTATGACACATCGGAGCCATTCGCCGTACTGAATATATCCTGACCGGTCTGCCACGCAGATTGTATACAAAAGGGACTGCAGCAGCAGAGCTCAAAATGCTCATGCTGCTGCAGTCCCTTTATCTGTCGTCAATCGTAAAACAGAGGATGCTCCATTACGCATCTTTTTGCGTAATAAGGCATCCTTTGTCTGTATTACCGGTTCATATTACCGGGCATTGGCTTTGCCACGGAAAATCGTGCCACGGCTGGCATCTACGGTCACGATTTCGCCATTTTCCAGGACATCGGCTGCATGTTCTGCCCCGACGATGGTGGGAATGCCGAAAGTGATGGCTACAATAGCCGATTCACTCGTAAGGCCTGCTTCTTCCGATACGATGGCACTGGCCCGCTTCATATAGTCTACGTATTCCGCACTGGCCGAACGCATGACCAGGATAGCGCCGTCGGTGAAATGGTTTTTCAGATCATCGAGACTGGCGGCTACGCATACGGGACCGATAGCCGAATTGCGGCCGATACCGGTACCGCGGAGAAGGACATCGCCTACGACCTGTACGCGCACCATGTTAGTCGATCCGGCTTTGGCTACAGGAACGCCTGCCGTAAGGACGACGAGGTCGCCGGCATTGATGAGCCCTGCGTCGAGAGCCGCATAAATGGCATTATCGACGACTTCATCGGTCGTATTGCTTTCTTTCCCAAGTATGGCCTGGACGCCCCAGTTCATCTGCAGGCGGCGGACAATATTTTCATGAGGAGAAACGGCGATGATGGGGCATGCCGGACGGTACTTGGCCACCATCTGGGCCGTGCCGCCCCGTTCGGTCGATGCAATGATGGCCGCTGCATGGAGGTCTTCGGCGATTTTGACGGTCGCTTTGCCGATGGATTCGGTCGTCGTCGCCGGCGCCTTATTTCCTTCCTGATGAGCCTGGGGCGGGAACTGGCTTTCCGTAAAGACCGCCACCCGGGCCATGGTCTGGACGGCTTCTACCGGATAGAGGCCGCCTGCCGTTTCGCCGCTGAGCATGACCGCATCGGTCCCGTCGAGAATGGCATTGGCTACGTCACTCGTTTCGGCCCGCGTCGGCCGGGGATTGTTGCACATAGATTCCAGCATCTGCGTTGCCGTAATGACCGGTTTGCCTGCAGCCTGACATTTGCGGATCAGGAGCTTCTGCAGCGTCGGCACTTCTTCGGCCGGCACTTCTACGCCCAGATCACCGCGGGCTACCATGATGCCATCGCTCATGCTGATGATTTCATCGATATTGTTGACGGCGGCCTTGCATTCGATTTTGGAAATAATCTTCATATGGCTGTCGTGATTTTCCAGAATCTTGCGGATAGTCAGTACGTCTTTGCCACGCTGGATAAAGGAAGCGGCAATCCAGTCCATATTCATGTGGATGCCAAATTCGATATCAGCTGCATCGCTTTCCGACACGGCCGGCAGATTGATGGGGATTCCCGGTACGGCGACGCGCTTGCGGTCGCTCATCTTGCCACTGTTGAGGATTTTCGTATGGATATCGTCGCCTTCCACGGACGTGACTTCCAGATTGACCAGGCCATCCGACAGGAGGATGTGGTCGCCGGGTTTTACGTCCTGCGGTAATTCTTTGTAGTTCATGGAGGCGATGGTTTCATCACCTTCTACATCCCGGGCCGTCAGGGTAAAGTCGCGACCGGCTTCCATCATGATGGAACCGTTCTTAAACTTGCCCAGACGGATTTCCGGCCCCTTCGTATCGAGCAGCAGGGCAATGGGCGTGCCTAATTTCCGGGAGACGGCACGGATCATTTCAATCCGCTTTTTATGTTCTTCATGGCTGCCATGGGAAAAATTGAACCGGGCTACATTCATGCCGGCACGGACCATGCCTTCCAGGATTTCCGGCGTATTCGAACTGGGGCCCAGAGTACATACTATTTTTGTTCGTTTCATCGTTTATGCTCCTTTTACAGGTTAAACAGGTCAGGCTTTTCGTCCAGTGCCGAAAGCAGGATACGGGCACTGGTCACATTGGTAGCAACAGGCACAGAATGGACATCGCAGAGGCGCAGGAAAGCCGACACATCCGGTTCATGAGGCTGGGCCGTCAGGGGATCGCGCAGAAACACGACACCGAGGACTTCATCGGAAGCAATCATGCCCCCGATCTGCTGGTCGCCGCCCATCGGGCCGGGCTGCATCTGTTTTACCGTAAGTCCTGTTTCGTTTTCGATGCGGTGTCCCGTTTCACCCGTCCCTACGAGGGGATGCCGGGATAATACATCCTTAAACTGTGTTGCCAGTCTGACAATAGCATCTTTCTTGGCATCATGAGCGATGAGTGCAATGTATGTTCGCATAATGTACCTCCTTGTACTGAACTCCTTAATGTGCCTGTGGCAGCTGTTACATTTTTGTTCCCAGTGGTACAAAATCCGTCCCACTTGGGGAACATACCATAAAAACTATGGTATGTCCTTCTTCTGTGATTGTATCGTATCGACTGTAATAATGCAAGGAAAAAACCGTTTCTTTACCCTGTATCTTCTATATTTTCCGATAGTTTACCAGAGTTTTACCCTGTCTTTTTCTGCTATATACATTCCGTCCCCTGTTGCGATGTCATAGGCGCCATAGAAGCCGTCCGTAGAGGACAAGGCTCCGTTGACCCGGGCCCGTCCTTCCGGATGGGGATCGAGCATGAGCAGCTGATGGAGGAGCTGGTCCGTATATTTAGAGGCAAAAATAGACGCGAAATTCCGATACAGGTCCTGCAGGGCCGTCTTGTCGCCTGCGGCGATTTCCGTAACGGCTGAAAGGCCGCCGCAGTCGGCAATGGCTTCATTCATGACGAGTTTGCCGTTTTCATACTGCCCCGGTGCCAGCTCATAGCGGCTGTAATAGGGAGCAAAAGCGGCAGCCCGTTTCTGGAAGGCTTCGTAATCGGCCTTAGTCCACCAGTTGCGGACATTGCCGTCTTTATCGGTATGACTGCCATTCGGGTCAAAGGCATGGGATATTTCATGACCGATGACGGCGCCGATGCCGCCCAGATTCGTCCCCCGCGAGGCATTGGCATCGTAGAACGGGGGCTGCAGGATTCCTGCCGGGATGGTAATGCTGTTGTTATCGGAAATATACGCCGCATTGACATCCTGCGGATTGAAGGCGTACCACTTATCGGGGTTGAAATCCGTCCCGATCAGGTTCTGTTCCTCCCGGGCGGCCCAGGCAAGGCTGGCCAGGATATTACCGAGCAGGTCGCCTCCTTCGGATTCGGGCACGACGACATGCATGTCTTCGATGAGCGGTTTGTCATCGGCTGCCGGTCCGCCGACAAAAACACGCAGGGCATCGAGTTTTTCTATAGCCTGTGCTCTCGTACGGGGACTCATCCAGGCATTGGCTTCCAGACGGGAGCGGTAGACCTTCCGCACTTCATCGGTCATGGCCCGCACGTCCTGTATCATATGAGGGGTGCAGCGTTTTTTCAGGTAAATCTGCCCCGTTTCGTAAGGCAGCAGGTCCTGCAGCAGGTAGGAAGCCCGTTCCCGTTCCGTCCGGTTCTGTTTGATGCCATAGCGCTGGTTATAATAGGCTTTCGTTATGTCGCGCAAGGGGATGTCAGCAAAAGGCGCCACCATGTCGTAGGTGCGGGCAATGAAATAATTCCGCATCAGTTCCAGGTTCTCTTCTGTATAGGCTGCATCGATCTGACAAAGATAGTCCGGATTGGAAAGGAAAAAGACTTTTTCCCGGGAAAGTCCCCAGTCTTTCAGCAGGCGTTTTCCATCCAGATGAGGCGTCATCTCCAAGAATTCCTTGCGCGTTACCATACGGTTCTGGACCATAATATCATTTTCTTCTTCGCTGGTCAGCATATGCGGCGCCAGGGATTTTTCATAGGCCAGGATGGACGCAGCCATCGTATCGGCTTTGTCTTTGGCCGTCCCGTCTTCCTGGAGCAGCCGGGATATATAGTCTGTATGGCGTTTCCATGCGCCCGGCTGTGGTTCCTTTTCCAGGTCATACCGCGACAGGAAGGGATCATGGGGCTCAAAGCGTGCCACATAGCGCCGGCTGTCGGGAAGACGCTGTTCGTTCATGCTCATGAGCACATCGATGCCATATGTCTGATGGAGCTCTCCCACTGCCGCCGTCAGTTCCTGCGGAGTCTTTGCCGCTTTGATGGGAGCCAGTACGTCCTGGATATGCTTCCGGGCCGTGGCATTGCGCGTTTTCTGGTCGGTAATGCATTGGTACAGGTCGGCTATTTTCTGTTCCGGCGTCCCCTTGGCATAGGTTCCCTGATGGCTGGCAATGTCTTCAATTTCCCCGGTCAGGAATTCTTTGTTTTCCAGATTCCGTTCGTGGAACCAGGACCACGAGGCTTCTGTCGGTTTGATCTGCTTTTCCGCCAGCGTCTTTTCATTGACTGCCTGATAAAAATCGTCTTTTTCACTGGCTGCCAGGACGGCTGCATGGCCCGGGAACACTCCCAGTACGGCCGTCAGAGCCAGAGCGGCACACAAAGCCGCCGTTTTCTTTGCTATCACGTCGCACGTCTCCTTTCGTCGTATACGGGATTATTTTTTCAGTGCCGGATCGGGTACGCCATTGGCCGCAAAGGCAGCCGCCCGGTCGCGGCAGGTACCGCAGACGCCGCAGGGTCTGTCGCCCCCTTCATAGCAGCTCCAGGTCAGTTCATAGGGAGCGCCGAGGCGCAGGCCTTCTTTGACGACGCCGGCTTTATTCCACGAAAGGAGCGGCGCTTCCAGATGGCACGTATGGCCGGACCCTTCATAGATAGCCGTATTCATGGCCTGTTCAAATTCCGGCGTGCAGTCCGGATAGGCTCTGCCGGCGGCATCATCGGCATGGGCGCCGTAGTAAATGACTTCGGCATGGACACTGACAGCCACGGCGGCGGCAAAGGACAGGAACAGACCGTTACGGAAGGGGACATATGTTTCTACAGTACCTTCTCCGCCGGCCTGGGCCAGCTGCTCTGCATAGGACATATGGGCAATCTCTTTATCGTTATTTCGTTCCAGGAGCGGGCAGTCACTGTGCAGGAAAGCCTGGGCCAGATTGATTTCCTCCTGCTGTACGCCATAATAGGCCGCCACGTTACGGGCAGCCTGTAATTCCTTTTCATGGCGCTGTCCATAATACGCCGTCAGGGCCAGTACATTTTCTTTTTTATATTTTTCTACGGCTATAGCCAGACACGTCGTCGAGTCTACGCCGCCACTGAGTAATACGACACATTTCATGTTTATCATCCTCCTCGTCGGACTAACATATCTATTATACTACATTACCCGGTGCGGCTAAAACGCCAGGAGCGGATTTTTCTTACCGGCTTCTTCCCGTTATGCTATAATGAAGTCATCTGACAAAAGGAGCCGATGGTATGATCAAAGCATTGATTCTCATATATATAATCTGGGGCTACAACTGGGTCGTCATGAAGGTATCAACGGCCTATTTCCCGCCGGTCCTGTTCGTCGCCTGCCGGGCCCTGATGGCGGCCGCCGTGCTGCTCCTGGTCTGTGCATTCCGTCACAGATTCTGGCCGGAGCGCAAATACTGGCCCTGGATATTTCTGACGGGATTTTCCCAGATCGTCATGAATAATGCGGCCATGCAGATCGGCATCGTCACCCTTTCAGCAGGGCTCGTGGCCGTACTCAATTACACCATGCCGGTCTTTATGGCGATCCTGGCCCATTTCTTTCTGGGAGAACGCCTGACAAAGCGCAAACTCTTTGGCATCGTCCTGTCCATGGCCGGGCTCTGCCTGCTCATGAATATCCATTTCGACAATCACATCGGCGCTATGGTCATCGTCCTCGCCGGCGCCCTGGGCTGGGCCGTATCGGGCATCATCCTCAAGCTGAAACTCGGCGGCTGCGACATGATAACCTGCACGGCCTGGCAGATGGCCCTGGGCGGCCTGGTCCTCGCCGTCTGGGCAGCTGCAAGCGGTCAGACCGCCGTCATCTGGAACGTGACGAGCGTATCGGCACTCTTGTATAACGTATTTCTGGCCGGTGCCGCCGGATTCTTTCTCTGGAACTACATCCTGCAGCACATGGAAGCGTCCAAAGCCGGCACGGCCATCCTCGTCGTCCCGGCCATCGGCGTCCTGAGCGGCATCCTCTTCCTGGGTGAAACCCTCACCTGGAACATCGCCCTGGGCATGGCCCTCATCCTCACCGGCGTCGTCATCATCGTCAGAAAACACAGCAGCCACATCCTGCACCGATAAGAAAAGGCAGGCAGAAAGGGCGCTGCATGATAGCGGAAATGCTTCATGCAGCGCCCTTTCGTTATACCGCAGGCTGCGCCTGTGGCTTATTTATTTTTCTTTGCCAGTGCTTCTTTGCCGGCTTTCAGTGTTTCGATGATCTTATCGACATCGTAGACAGTACCTCTCCATGTACCGCCGCTGACATCTTGCAGGGCAGCCCAGAGACGGGTATCATCGGGCAGATCGTCGTCTTCGTGGATGGCCGGGTTCGTTTCCCGTTCGGCCAGGACTTTGGCGCCTTCTTCATAGGTCAGTTTATGGTCTTTCGTACCGATGAAGTTCAGGCTGCCTTTGAGGTTTACCGTATCGACAATGATTTCTACGACGTCGCCGTCACGGAGTTTGCCGATAGGACCGCCGGCCAGTGCTTCCGGTCCTACGTGGCCGAAGCATGCGCCCGTCGATACGCCGGAGAAACGGGCATCGGTGATGAGGGCTACGTGTTTGCCAAAGGACAGGTGTTTCAGGGCGGAAGTCAGCTGATACGTTTCTTCCATGCCGGTGCCCATGGGGCCGCCAGCCATGACTACCATGATATCGCCGGCTTCTACGCCGCCGTTCTTGAGGGCCGTAATAGCCGCTTTTTCAGACGGATAGCATTTGACCGGTGCCGTATGACGGTATACATGGTCGTCGTCGATGACAGACGGATCAATAGCCGTAGATTTGACGACCGAGCCTTCGGGAGCAATATTGCCAGTCGGGAAGGTAATGGTCGAGCCGATACCTTTGGCTTTTGCCTGTTCCGGGCTGAAAATAACGTCGTCCACGTTGAGGTTATCCAGTTCTTTCAGGCGCTTCTGGCAGGATACACGGCGCTGGGACTGTTCCCACCAGTCGAGGTTTTCACCGAGGGTGCTGCCCGTAACGGTCATGACATCTTCGTGGAGCAGACCCATCTTGCGCAGGTGCAGCATGACTTCCGGAACGCCGCCAGCCATGAATACGTCAACTGTCGGGTAGTTGATCGGGCCCATAGGCAGAACGCTGACCAGACGGGGAACTTCTTTGTTGACACGTGCCCAGTCGTGAACGGTCGGTACGTGGCAGCCAGCCATGAAGGCGATAGCCGGGAGATGGAGCAGGAGGTTGGTCGAACCGCCGAATGCGGCATGGATGACCATGGCGTTTTCGATAGCTTTATCGGTAATGATATCTTTCGTCGTAATGCCGGCTTTGTACAAATCCATAGCGGCAACGGCCGATTTTTTGGCCATATCGTACCAGATCGGTTCACCAGACGGGGACAGGGCAGCGTGAGGCAGGCAGAAACCGAGGCCTTCGGCTACGACCTGGCTCGTGCCGGCTGTACCGAGGAACTGACAGCCGCCGCCACCGCTGGCACAGGCGATGCAGCCCAGACGGCAGGCACGGTCGAAGGATAATTCTTTATTGGCATAGCGTACGCTGATGGTCTGTACGGTACCGAGGTCTTCCCCGTCGTTCGGCATGAGGGTAGCGCCGCCGGGGATGAGGATTGTCGGAAGGTCATGCATGTTGGCCAGGGCCATCATCATAGCCGGCAGGCCTTTATCGCAGGATGCGACACCGATGACGGCTTTGCGGGTCGGCAGGGAACGGATGAGGCGGCGCATGACGATAGAAGCGTCATTGCGGTACGGCAGGGAATCGAACATGCCCGTCGTGCCCTGTGTACGGCCATCGCAGGGGTCGGTAACGAAAGCGGCAGTCGGGACATAGCCCATGCCTTTTAATGTATCGGCCGCTTCTTTCAGGAGGCCGTCCAGTTCGAAATGACCGGGATGGAGGCCGACGGCAACGGTCGTGCCATCATCTTTTTTGAGACCGCCATAGGTGCTGATCATCATGACATCGCCGTTGGCCAGGGCCTTGGGGTCCCAGCCCATGCCGGCATCGATGGTCATGCCGAAAATATTGCCGCTCGGGGAATTACGCAGCGTTTCCGGAGTCAACGGCAATACGCCGTCCGGTCCGTCTGCATGTGTGCGCGAACGGAGGATTAAGTCCGATGCATCATTAGCATACAATTCTTTTACTGACATTGAAATCTCTCCTTTTCTTACAAAGCATTCACTAGTCAATTCTTTAAACACAAAAATCAATCTGGAACTGTAGTATACCAGTTTGGATTGATAAAAGCCAGACAAAAAAACCTGGTGAATGTACGTTCATAGTACCGTAAAAATCCCCGGCTGTCAATGAATCCGGGCTTGCAATTATAGGTTGTTTTTTCTTTATCCATGCATATATAGCATAAAAAAGTCGTCTGATCCATTGCTGCTATGAATCAGACGACAGGAGCGTACCATATATTATTTTGTTTCTTTCTTGACAGCCTGCTTGTTGTTGCGTTTCATGAGGTTATCCAGATCGATGCCGTCGATAAAGGCCTGGAGCTTTTTCACCGTCGGCGGTCTCTTGGAGAAATGCATGCAGTATTCGCTGACCGGGACACCCTGAAGATTAAGGGCTTTTTTGGCCACCTGCGGGAACGGCGTCTTGGACGAATAGATGTACATCAGGCCATTGACTTTTTCCTGGCAGTCAAACATGTATTCCCAGTTCTTTTCATTGATGGCCCGGCACCATTCGGAGCAGAGCTTCGGAGCGAAGTTGGACAGACCGCCGATGCAGCCGTTGCCACCGCTGAGCATGATATGGACGAGGTTTTCGTCATAGCCGGAGTATACGATGAAGTCAGGGAATTCGTCTTTCGTGACTTCAATCAGTTTACGTGTATGAGAGAAGAGTTCAATCGTGTCTTTGTAGCCGACGAGGTTTTTATGTTTGCGGAGCAGATTGAGTGTGATTTCCGGTGTCACGTCATCGCCCGTTGCGCCGGGATAGTTGTAAATGAAGACGTTGCCGCGTACCTGGGGCAGGACCGTATCATAATAGGCTTCAATATCTTCTGCGCTGAGCGGGAAATAATAGGGGCAGACAATCATGACGGCGTCTGCACCGGCATCGCAGGCATAGTTGGAAAGTTCTACTGTATCGCGGACGCTCATGCAGCCCGTACCGATCATGCATTTAACTTTGCCTTTGATATAGGGTACAGCAATGTCGATGAGGCGTTTCTTCTGTTCCATAGACATAGCAAAAAATTCACCTGTGCTGCCCATAACGACGATGCCGTCTACACCGCCTTTGATGAGGAAATCATAGACCATTTCATTGCCTTTCTGGTCTATATTGCCTACGCGGTCAAAAATGGTGACGACAGGCGTTAAATATTCTGCTTTTTTCATGCGTATCCCAATCCCTTCTGCACTGTAATCTGTTGTTTATTCGTATATGCTAACTTGGTCGTTATTACGAACCATGCATTTATTCTACATGAAATCTGCTGAATGTCAAGACTAAAAAACCGACATTTTTCTTGTATCCTGCATACAACTATATCCCTTTTTTCACATAACAGGCCTTGTTTCATGAAGACAAAAAAAATATAGAGTATGCTGTTTTCGTCAGCATACTCTGTACATATATATAATAGGTATTTTATTTTTTATTCATCAACGGCAGCAGATACCGGGCATCGGCCTCTGTATCGATATCGGCGAGCTCTATTGACGGTACGTCATATAGCCAGCACTGCTCCCGGTATTTCTTCAACAGGGCTCCGGCGCCGCGGTCACCACGGAGAGACATAAGTTCCTGGCAGAACGTACTGCAGAAAACAGCCGGGTTTCCTACGACGCCCGATGCCCGCATGGCCCCAACAGACTGTCCTGACCGGACATAGCCCAACAAAAACCGGGCAATGGTCCGTGCCTGCAGCAAAGGCCGGTCGGCCACAAAAAATCCATAGGCGTCACCATCAAGAGCCGCCGTGCCAATGCGGATAGAAGCGGCTATGCCTTCCTTACTGGCATCATTGGGCCAGGCCAGTGCTCCCTGTTCCCGGCACCACTGGCGCAGTGTTTCATAGGGCGAAACGACCGCCAGATCACACGAAATCCCTGCCTGGTGCATGTATTTCATTGCCCCGGCCAGCTGGAGGAATCCGTACTGATACAGGGGTCTTCCGGCAAAAGGAGTGAGAAGTTTATTCCGGCCAAACCGGCGCCCCTGCCCCGAAGCCAGATATATGAGGTTTATATGCATGGAATCCCTTCGTTTCCGTCAAAGGATGTGATGAGCCCTGCCGGAAGGTCCATTTCCTGGAATATCAGGCTGGCAGCGATGCGGTGCTGGGGCGTATCGGCCTGATTCAGCACGGGAAGGACAGGAATATCCCGTATCATGCCGGCAAGACAGCAGTTCTGCCAGAGCCGGGCAAACAAGCTGATAGACAGCGGTATTTCGCCATCAGCTGCTTCGGGCGGGCAGGACCGTCCAAACCGCAGTGCCGCGTCGGCCGCTTCATCCCAGCGGAAACAGACGGTCTGCAGGGGCTGGCCCAGTGCCGACAGGCCGGCAATGCACAGCACAGCATCACACCGGGACGGGAGGACCGGCTCGTTCTGCCCCATTATCTTAAAGGGACGCTGCCGCGATCCGTCGGCTTCGACCAGGACGACATCGGCATGACGCGATGCCGCATCATAGGCATCATCGCCAATATACGAAATTTTACCGTTTTCACAGGGAAGTCCTGCGACGGCAATACCCGTTTCCAGAAGCTGCCGGATGATCATAGCGGCGTCATCGGATACTACGCCATACCGTTCCGGCCGGTACATATGGGTCGTCGTCACGATGAGGACACGTTTTCCCTTTTCTGCCAGTTCCTGTGCCAGGACGGCAATGCACGATGTTTTGCCACCGGCCCCGGTAACGGCCAGTACGACCGGGGAATCTTTTCTTTCCAGTTCCGGCAGGATCCGGCATATGCCCTCCCACAGGGCCGGTACATGTTCATCCGACTCTTTCTTATATACGACAATGTTCATTCCTATACGCTCTCCAGACTTTGGCATCCTCTTTTTCGCGACCTTCACGGCGGGCCCGGACAGCAATGAGTTCGGCAGCGATACTGACGGCGATTTCTTCCGGCGTCGCCGCCGAGATGGGCAGGCCGATAGGCGCGTGACAGGCGTCGATAGCATCTGCAGAAAATCCGTCGGCCAACAGCTTGGAACGGACAAACGCTAATTTTGCCCGGCTGCCAATGACCCCGATATAACAGGGATGGCAGGAAAGGGCATATTTCTGTGCGTCATAATCCCTCAGATGGCCACGGGTCATGATGCAGACATAATCATCGCCTGAGACCGGGACGTAGTCTGCCAGATGGTGGAAATCGGCTGTAATCCTGGCTACCGCATCAGGAAACCGGCTGGCAGATATAAATTCGCTGCGGTCTTCGACAACAGTACAGGAAAAATCCAGCCCTGTCAAGAGTGGAACCAGCGCTTTTGCTACATGACCACCCCCGAAAACGATGACATGCCGGGGATGAGCCAATATTTCTTTATACAGGGAATGACCGGGAAGGGATACCATCCCCGGTATCTTCCGGTCCCGCCCAGGTTCTTCCGGAAGATGCTGCAGATATGATGACTGGCCGCAGCAGACCGGTCCGTCGTCTGTAAAAAGAGCCATTCCCCAGTGAGCCGGATCCGTCAGATCCCAAAAAAGCCGGCAGGCCTGCTGCCCGGCCAAACACTGTGCCGTCCGGTCCAGCAGGGGCATCAGGGACGGGACGGACCGGTCGAAATACTGGCAAAATACGCGCAGCTCGCCGCCGCATACAGCCCCGATATCCGCTTTGGGATCTTTGTGCAGGACCAGCGGCAGAATGAACGACGTCTTTTCCCTGAGAGCTTTTCTTCCGGCTTCACAGGCCAGGTGTTCCTGATATCCTCCCCCGACAGTCCCCGGTGCCGAGCCGTCTTCCAGAATCAGCTGATGGCTGCCGGCACCACGGGGAGTCGAACCCATCGTATCAATGATGGTCAGTAACACGGCACTGCGGCCGGCGGAAAGTTCTTCTAACAGTTTTAAAAACAGAGATTTCATCGTATACAACGTTCCTTTCTTTAGGTATGCAGAAGCAGGATATCACGGGAGGATACGGAAAGAAACGCTGCCTGCGGCGGCCTCTGTCCATTTTTATCCACCTGCCACCAGAGAGACGGCGATTCTGCCGCCTGTCCCCGGTAGCGGAATTGCACCAGCCAGGAAAAGGGCTGCTCCAGGACCGTCTCTATCAGGACGGCCCGGCCATTGTCTTCACATGCCGGCACAAAGGACTGTTCCCGTATAGCTACGGCACACAGGTCCGGCGGGGCCGGCCGGTCCGGGTGAAAGCGGAGATTCCAGTCCGGCACGAATACGTCACCGCCCAGAAGGCGGGCCGGCGCCATATTCCGGCATCCCGTCAGGACAGCTGCCGCCCTCGTAGGCGGTGCAGAAAAGATGTCCTGCACCGTCCCGGCCGAATCGACGTGCCCGTCTTCCAGAACAACTATATGCTGGCACAACTGATAGGCCTCATCCCGGTTATGGGTGACGAGCAGGACATCTTTGTCGTAGTACGTCAGAAGCTGCTTTAAATCGGCCAGGAGCTGCTCTTTGAGCCACGTATCGAGGGCGCTGAACGGTTCGTCGAGGAGGAGAATATCCGGTTCGTTGATGAGGCAGCGCGCCAGAGCCGTCCGCTGCTGCTGTCCACCTGAAAGCTGCCCCGGCCGCTGGTCCGCAAGACCGGTCAGGTGCATCCGTTCAATCATATCACCGACCCGTTGCCGCCGCTTTCGTTTATCCCTGATGTGGCGGATACCGCAAGATATATTTTCCGCTACCGTCATGTGAGGAAACAAGGCATAATTCTGGAACAAATATCCTATATGACGGTTCTGGACGCTCACATCGGTGCGGGAACGGGAATCGAACAGCACGCGGTCATTTAGTACGATCCGTCCGGCATCGGGCGTCTCGATACCGGCAATGCACTGCAGGGTCTTGCTCTTGCCGCTGCCGGAGGCGCCCAGGATACCGAGGACGCCACCATTTGTCTCTAAGTGGACGGACAGAGTAAAGACGCCCAGCTTCTTTTCTATATGGACAGACAGGCTCATACAGGACTTCTCCTTTCACGGCTTCTTTTTTCATATATATTGATGGTGAGCAGCACGACCGCGCTGATGGCGATATTGATGAGGACCCAGATGAACGCATGGTATTCATCGTTGGTACGCCAGAGCTGATAGACCGTCGTAGAAATCGTTGCCGTATTGTGCGGGATATATCCGATAAGCATGGTCGTCGCCCCATATTCCCCCAGCGCTCTGGCAAAGGCCAGCACCGTACCGGCAATGATACCCTGACGGCAGCAGGGCATGCGGATATACCAGAAAATATACGTGTCGGACAAGCCCAGTGTCCGGCCACTCCAGGCCAGTGTTTCATCAAAACTTTCAAAGGCCCCGCGGGCCGTACGGTACATGAGCGGGAACGCCACCACTGCCGAAGCGAGGACGCCGCCATACCAGGTCATGACAAAGCGGATGCCCATATCATTGAGGAACATGCCGACGGGATGTTTCAGGCCGAAGACGAGGAGGAGCAGCCAGCCGCATACCGTCGGAGGAAGGACCAGGGGCAGCGTGAGGACGACATCGAGGATTCCCTTTAAGACACGGGGCAGACGGGCCACGTAATAGGCCAGGCAGATGCCACTGAAAAAGACGAGGACGCAGGAAATCCCGGCGATGCGCAGGCTGTTCCACAGAGGATACCAGTCCATCATATCCCTTCCTTACGATACGGGGCTGAAGCCGACACTCTTGAAGACCTGCATGGCCGCATCGCCTTTCAGATAATCCAGGAAGGCCTGAGCTTCCTGCTGATGCTGGCTGTTTTTCATGACAGCAGCCGGATAAATGACCTGGCCGCACATATCTTTCGTCGCTTCATCGACGGGCTTCAGCTGGGCACTAAAGGCATCGGTCGCATAAATGATGCCGCAGTCGGCGCTGCCTTCCTTGACCTGGGTCGTCACTTCCTTGACATTGGAGCCATAGGTGATGTGGCCGGCACTGGCAATCGCGTTTTCATCGAGGCCATAGAATTTCAGGATTTTCTGCGTATACTGGCCGACGGGCACATCGCTGTTGCCCATGACCAGACGGATAGAGCCGGATTTCAATTTGGCAGCCATGTCATTGAAATTCTGAATGCCTCCGGGATTTCCTTCCGGTGTGACCAGGACGACTTTGTTTTCCAGAAGATTGACCCGGCTGTCGCTCTTGACGAAATCGAGGCCGTCGGGATTGGCTTTTTTATCCTGGGAGCTATCGAGCTGGTTCATCTGCTTCTGGGCAGCAGAGATGAATAAATCACATTCGGCCCCGTTCTGGATCTGCGTTTTCAGCGTACCGGATGAATCGAAATTGAAAGAAATTTCTACGTTGGGATGTTCCTTCTCGTATGCTTTGGCAATCTGGTTCATCGTTTCTGTCATGCTCGCCGCAGCAAATACAGTAAGATGGACCTTGTCTTTTCCTCCCGATGCCGTTTCCTTCTGCCCGGATCCACATCCGGCCAGGGCAAACACCAATGTTCCCGCCATAATCGCTGCCATTACTTTTTTCCATATCATGTACATCAGCACCTTTATTAACGATTGATATATTGTTATTTCCGGGCACAATCCCCGCTTTCGCCGCGCAGCAGATCGAGGCCGTGGGGAATCGTATCCAGAAAGACATCCATGCATTCCTGACAGGCTTTCTCACTGCCCGGCAGGTTGATGATCAACGTTCCTTTGCGTATGACGCTGACCGCCCGGGACAGCATAGCCCGCGGCGTTATCCTGAGAGAGGCCGCCCGCATGGCTTCGGCAATGCCCGGTGCTATCCGGTCAGCAACTGCCATCGTCGCTTCAGGCGTGATGTCCCGGGGAGAAAATCCCGTACCGCCCGTCGTCACGATGAGGTCCACCTGACGCTGGTCTGCCAGCCGGCAGAGCTGCTGCCGGAGTGCTGCCGCCTCATCGGGGAGGAGCAGCGTTTCCACGACATCATACCCTGAATCCTTCAGTCTGGCTGCAATAGCCGGTCCGCTCGTATCCTGGCGTTTTCCCTGACTCCCCTTATCGGACAGGGTAATGACCGCCGCCTGATACGGACGCCGCTCCCGGCGTTCTGCCAGGACCAGTTCGTCGCCAGTCCGCACGATGCCGCCGCGTATGACCCGGGCAAACACGCCTTCCCTGGGCATGATGCAGTCCCCTACGGCCTGATAAATGGCGCAGTGCTGATGACATTCCTTGCCTATCTGGGTCAGTTCCAGCAGGACATCACCACTTTTAAACAGTGTCCCTACTGGAAAGGCAGAAAAGTCAAATCCGCGGACGACGAGGTTCTCCCCGAAGGCCCCATTCTCTACCTGGGCCCCGCGGGCACGGAATGCGTCGATCCGGTCTGCTGAAAGCAGACTGACCTGACGGTGCCAGTGACCGCCATGGGCATCGCCGCGGATGCCCCAGTCAGCAACGAATTCTGCCGACCCGACAGGCCGTTTCTGCGTCCCCCGGGCTGTACTGATACATATGGCTTCTATGCGTCCCATATTATCCTCCAATCTGATTCATCGTTTTATGTTCTGTAATCCGGTCTGCATCAGCAAACTGGTGTTGTTCCGGCTTTGCCAGTACGGCTCTGGCCACGGCCTGCCGCAGCCGCTCCTGCCGGTCTGTACGGCCGCCTCTGATGATGTCTTTTACAGATACGCCCTGTTCATAGCACAGACAGGGCTTCAGTATTCCCGTGCTGGTAAGGCGCAGCCTGTTGCAGCTATGACAGAACCGGTGTGTATTGGCCCCGATAAAGCCAATATTCCCCGTAAGGGATGCACTGCCGTAATAGACGGCCGGTCCGTTGCCATGGCGTTGGCACGGGGTCAGATCGGGCCAGACCTGTTTCAGCCAGGAAAGGGCCTCACCGGTAGCAATTCCTTTCATCTGCCGGCCGCAGCCAATAGGCATGAGTTCAATAAACCGCACATCCAGTGGCCAGTCACGGGCCAGCATTGCCAGAGGCAGGATCTGCGGTGCCGTTTCTTCCAGAAGTACAGCGTTCAGTTTTATCCGGATTGGCAGCGTCAGAGCCTGCCGGACAGCAGACAGGACAGTGTCGAGCCGTCCCCCGCCGGTCAGAGCCGCATACTGACTGGCCAAGAGCGTATCCAGACTGATATTGATACTGCTTACCCCGGCCTGCATAAGAGCAGGAAGCGCATCCGGAAGGAGCTGTCCGTTAGTGGTCAGCGTCACATCACGGACCCCAGGAAGCGACGTGAGCCGGGATATAAAGGAAAGGGCGCCCTTGCGCACGAGCGGTTCTCCCCCGGTCACTTTGAAGCGGTTGATTCCCAGCGACACGGCAGCTTCACAGATTTCCCGTATTTCTTCATAGCGCAGGATATCATCGTGGCTGACGGACGGCACATCAGAAGGCATGCAATAACGGCAGCGCAGATTGCAGCGGTCTGTCAGCGAAATGCGCAGATAGTCAATGGTACGGCCCCAGGTATCACGCATGATGAGTCTCTCCTGTTCCATAGATAAAATGACCGCTTTTGCCGCCCTTCTTTTCTATCAGGTGCACCTGTTCGATGTGCATGCCCTTATCTACGGCTTTGCACATATCATATACCGTAAGAAGCGCAATAGAGACGCCGGTAAGCGCTTCCATTTCGACGCCCGTCCGGCCCTGGCAGCGGACCAGGCACCGGGCTTCGATGGCGCGTTCCTCCGGTATGAGGGAAAAAGTCACGGCACACTTGGTCAACGCCAGGATATGACACAGGGGAATGAGATCACTCGTTTTTTTTGCCCCCATGATGCCGGCTATCTGGGCCACTGTGAGTACGTCGCCTTTTTTCATCGTCCCGTCCTGTACCATGGAAAAACAGGTATCACTCATATAAATCCGCCCCGCAGCCACGGCTTCTCTGGACGTTATCTCTTTCTGGCCAACGTCCACCATGCGGGCATTGCCCGCTTCATCCATATGAGAAAAATGTTCCATCAGTTCCTCCTATTTGCCAAATCCGCAGTTCGGGAAGGTACAGACCGGACAGTTCAGGCAGTATCCGCCTTCGCCCAGAGACGCCAGCTGATCCGCCGTAACGGGGACGCCGGCAATGAGGGAGGGCAGGACGAGGTCAAATATGGTCCGGCGGGCATACATGACACATCCCGGCAGTCCTATGACAGGCCGGCCGTCCGGCATATAAGACAGGAGAAACATGGCCCCGGGCAGGACCGGCGCCCCATAGGAAACAATCCGGGCGCCCGTGTTTTTAATGGCCAGCGGCGTCTGGTCGTCAGGATCGACACTCATGCCACCCGTACAAAGCACCATATCCAGCTGCTGTTCCAGCATGCCCTGGATAGCCTGTGTAATCGCCGCCGGATCATCATCAAGGATTTCATGGGCTTCCATCACAGCTCCGAATTCTGCCATTTTGGAAACGATGACATCGGTAAATGTGTCTTTGATACGGCCGTGGAATACTTCACTGCCTGTCGTCACGACGCCATAACGAATTTTCCGGAAAGGAACGACCCGCAATAGCGGTCTGGGGCCGGCGGCCTGTTTTGCCGCTTCCATCTTTTCTTTTTCAATGACCAGGGGGATAATCCGCGTCCCGGCCAGACGGTCTCCCTTCTTGACGGCAAATCCGCCATGCCGTGTGGCAATCATCATCTGTCCCAGGGCATTGACCCGGTACAGTCCCTGCGTATCGACGAGAAACAGGCCGTCGCAATCCGCCGTCAGTTCAATTTTGCCTTCTTTGGGTTCGCCGGCAGCAATATGACTGCCCTGACAGATATCCCGCAGGATGACTGCCGCATCATTTTCATGAAGCATATGCTCATTATTTTCCCAGATATAAATCTGTTCTTTTCCCACAGAAAGCAGGACGGGAATATCTTCAGGCTGTATGATATGGCCCTTGCGGAACACCGGGCCCTTGCTCACACCGCGGATAATCTGTGTAATATCATGGCAGAGTACCTGCCCGACAGCATCGACAGTACGCATTTTTTTCATCGTTCCTGCACTCCTTTTTTCTTCTGGTCCATCAGGACAGCCGTCAGCACGGCTCCGCCCAGGCAACGGGCTTTATCAGAAATAGTAAAACAATTTTTGAATTCTTCTTTTCGAGGATCGATATCGGCTACTTTATATCCAATGGGGACACGATATCCATCCCGTATAAGGCCCCGTACCAGACCGGTCAGGCTGGCCCGCAGCAGCGTTCCTTCCGTATGGACAGAAACAGCATTTTGTGGCGTGCTGGTGATGACGGCCAGAGGATCGCCCTTTTTTACCATATCGCCGATCCGTACCAGCCCGTACAGATACCCCGCAGCCGGACTATGCATCACCCGTTCTTTTCCGTATCCGGCAATGATGCCGGGAATGCCCGTATCGGCAGCTGCCATGCCATCGGTGATGATCCGGCCCAGATTATGTCCCCGCTTCGTTTCAATGACGTAATCTGTATCGCCGCCAGCCGTAAATCCCGGACCGAGCCCGATGACACAGGGTGCCATGTTGCGCTCCGTGCCCAGATTCCGTTTGGCCAGGATCGCATCGACGACGACAGCAGGCTTAAAATCGGCAATGGCCTGTCCTTCCGGATCGACCATGACGGGAATCCTGTTTTCTTTCCAGGTCTGCTGCACGTCCTCATAGGTATGGCAGCAGACAGCCGTCATATCTTCCACCGTGCAGCATCCGTCATACACGGCCTCGGACAAAGCCACCTGACGGCGGATGGCCGAGGGAGCGGTCGTTTCCAGAGACAATACGGGAAATCCAGCCCGCCATACGGCCTGTATGACGCCGGTCGCCAGGTCGCCACCACCGCGGACGATAATGCAATTATGTTGTTTCATGACCTAACTCCTTTAATTTGGCAATTTCACCGGGGTTGAACGACAGTTCAAACTCCCTTTTTGCTGTTTCGTTTACCTTTTCTTCCAGTTTTTTATACCGCTGGAGAAGAATTTCCGCAGCCTTCGTCAGCCGGCTGTGTCCGCCATGACTGCCTCCGGCCTGTCGTTCCGTCAGGGGAAATCCCCAGATCTGTTCCGCCGCCCGCACGACCGTCCAGGCTTTGCTGTAAGACATGTGCATGGCCTGGGCAGCCCCCTGCAGCGACCCCGTGCGCTGCACGCCGGAAAGCAATTCGGCTACACCGGGTCCAAAGGCTTTTTCATCGGTCATCATACGGACTGTGACCTTGCACTGCAGTACCTTATCTTTCTTTCTGTTCATGACGGTCTGCTCCTTTCAGGCGATATATTTGTGTGCGAATAACGCCAGGGGAAAGAAAACCGGCTTCGTTCCGGCCGGTTTCTTTTTATTTTCTTAATTATAATCCATGTAACCCCCGTCTGAAAAGGTACAATCTGCTTATTTTTTTACCTGTTTTCTGGCATACGGCGTCCCTTTCAGCGGAATTTCCGTCTGGAATTCGCCATTCCAGCGATAGTACGCTCCTGCTACGGCAGGCGCCGTCGGGATGGATGTGATTTCACCGACGCCGATAGCCCCGTATGATACGTCTACGCCTTTCTTTTCCAGTGGAATGGCAATTACATCCGGTGCCTTATCGGCCCGGAATAATCCCAGCGTACCGTATTTAGCCGTCGGCCTGCCGTGATTGAGAGGATACTGTTCGGTCAGGGCATAGCCGCAGCCCATGATGGTGCCGCCTTCAATCTGCCCTTCCAGGCTTCTGGGATTGACGATTTTTCCTACGTCATGACAGGCCACCATCTTTTTGATAGTTCCATCTTCATTTAAGACACACACGTGAGTAGCATATCCGTAGGCGACATGGGAAACGGGATGTTCCTTGCCGGACGTTCCCATGGCATCAGTTTTACCGTAGTATTCGCCATAGTATTCGGTCCCGTCCAGTAATGCCAGGTCTTCTGCCGTAAAGCGTACGGCAGCTGTTTCCGGCGATTCTTCTTCGACCATGACATCTTCCAGATAGGCACTGGGCGTACTGCTCGATACATAGACCAGTCCCTTCCGGGCAAACAGGGCCCGGCGCAAAGCCTTAGCAGCCCGCCGGCCCGCTTCTCCCGTAAGAGTCGTCTGCCGCGAACCGGAAGTCGTGCCCGCATCGGGAGCCGTAGCCGTGCTGGGATTATGCCAGCGGATATGGCTGACAGGAGCACCTGCCGCCTGGGACACGATCTGCGTCAGGACCGTGCCGACGCCCTGGCCGATGCAGGAGGCACCGGCATGGATATGGATCGTACCACCTTCCACGACGAGGCGGCAGCGGCCATAATCAGGCAGTCCCACGCCGACGCCGGCATTTTTGAGGGCACAGGCGATGCCCACATAGGGACCGCTGTGATAATACGTATCCTTTACGGCTTCCAGCGTCTCTGCCAGCCCCGTCGCCGGATCGGCAATCTGCCCGTTCGGCAGTACCTGTCCGGGCCGGATGGCATTGCGGTAGCGGATTTCCCAGGGATCGATCCCCACCATTTCCGCCAAAAGATCCAGATTCCGTTCTGTCGCAAAAATCGTCTGGGTCACGCCAAATCCGCGGAACGCACCTGCCGGCGGATTATTGGTATACACGGCCGTCCCATCAATATCGATGATCTGATAGTTATAGGGACCGGCTGCATGGGTACAGGCCCGCTGAAGCACGGGACCGCCCAGAGAGGCATAGGCACCGTTATCGGTCACGGCTACGAGCTTCATAGCCGTCAGTATGCCCTGTTCATCACAGGCCGTCGTCAGGTCCATGCTGAACTGATGGCGCTTGGGATGGATGAGGATACTTTCCTGCCGGGTCAGTTTACATTTGACGATCCGCTTCGTCTTATAGGCAATGAGCGCTGCCAGATGCTGGACCGTCACATCTTCCTTTCCGCCGAAGCCGCCGCCGACGAGTTTATTTTCGACGATGACTTTTTCCTGGGGCAGTCCCAGAAGGAGAGCCGTTTCCCGCCGCGTATCATAGGGGCTCTGATCGGTCGAATAGATATATACTCCATCATCGAAAGGCATGGCTACGGCACATTCCGGTTCCAGGAAGGCATGTTCCGTCCACGGCGTTTCATAATGGCGTGTCACTTTATATTTCGAGGCGGCTATGACTGCATCGGCATCGCCGCGCACGAGATGTTCATGGACGAGGACGTTGGACCCGTGGGACGGGTGGACCAGCGGAGCCCCTTCTGCCAGGGCTTCGGCTGCCGACGTCACCGGTGGCAGTTCTTCATATTCGATTTCCACGAGCTTCTTGGCTTCTGCCAGGATGTCCGGCGTTTCCGCCACAACCAGTACAATGGCATCTCCCAGAAAATGCGTCGTCCTGCCGACACCGATGAGAGTATCCCAGTCGGTCTTGAGATGCCCGACTTTGACGGAACCGGGAATATCATCAGCCGTCAGGACACAGACCACGCCGGGCAGGGCCTTTGCCTTTTCCGTATGGATAGCCCTGACGATGGCCCGGGGATACTTGCTGCGCACGGCACTTCCATAACACATGCCCGGCAGATCAACCTCATCAAGATCGTCTACGTATTGTCCGGTTCCCAGTACTTTCCCTTTGACATCAATGCGGTGGCAGGCCGAACCTACCTGGGGATATTCAGCTTCTTCCGGTACAGGCGTTCCCTTATCCAGCATATCCGCTGCCAGGGCGATGGCGTCGATAATTTTCTTGTAACCGGTGCAGCGGCAGATATTATTGCGGATGGCCGCGGCTATCTCTACCCGGTTCGGCCGGGGATTGGCATCAATGAGTGCCTTGCCGCACATGACCATACCGGGAATACAGAAGCCGCACTGCACGGCCCCGGCTTCTCCGAAGGCATAGACGAATACGTCCTTTTCACGCTGTGACAAGCCTTCGACGGTCAGAATATGTCTGCCTGCCAGACGGCCTGCTTTCTGCACGCAGGTCTTCGTCGCTTTTCCATCGATGACGACGGTACACGTACCACAGGCGCCTTCGCTACAGCCGTCTTTTACCGACTTCAGCCGCAGATCATTGCGCAGAATATCCATTAGTTTGCGTTCCGGATCAACTTCCATTTCCCGATTGTTGATCCACAATTTACATGTCCTATCCATAACAGTCCTCTTTCCGCCCTGACGGGCTTTCAGTGATATGTCTGTCATGGCTGCCATTTCGCCCAAAACCGGCAAACCAGCTTTGGGCGGGGGAAAATACCAGACAGGAACATACGAATATGAAGTTTGTATTTTCTATTTTTTAGTGTGACACAGCCCGTGTCTCATACGCTGTCAATCTTTCCTATATTATACCCTGACGATATCTTCATAGGCAACGGTGCGTTTGCGGTGCAACAGGGTTCCATAGCCTTTCTGACCGGTAAAGGTATTATCTCTGGCAATGATCTTGCCGCGCAGCATGACCAGATCGATGGTGCAGTCTGTTGTCATGCCGTTATAGGGGGAATATCCACAGGTCGTATGCAGATTATCGTGGCTGAAGGTGCGCTTCTTCGACGGGTTGATGAGGATGACGTCGGCATCGCTGCCCGGCAGAAGGGTTCCTTTTTTCGGATAGAGTCCGAAAATTTTCGCCGCATTGGTACTGGTAGTCTGTACGAATTGTTCCAGTGAAATCCGTCCTTTCAGGACCCCTTCGCTGAATACAAGCGGCATCCGTTCTTCCACGCCGGAGACACCGCCCGGGCAATTCCGGAAATCAGCAACATTTTCCAGTTTTTCCTTTTCCGTAAAGGGGCAGTGATCCGTGGCGATGACCTGGACCGATCCGTCGCGCAGCCCCTGCCAGATTGCCTCGTTATCTTCTTTTTTGCGCAGTGGCGGCGCCATCATGTATTTGATGGCTTCTTCCGGTCCGCCATTGCGGAATTTATCTTCTGTCAGGAGCAGGTACTGGGGGCACGTTTCGACATAGATATTCTTCTGCCCTTCCCTGCGGGCCAGCCGTACCTGATCCAGACTTTCGTGAGCGGAAAGATGGACTACATAGACTGGCGCATCCCCATCGGCGCGGGCCACGGAAAGAAGCATGTTGACACTTTCTGCTTCGGCAATATTGGGCCGCGTCAGGGCCTGACCGATGGGCAGCAATTCATCAGGTTTTAGTTCCTTACGCAGCGTATTGGTAATGGTGTCATTTTCTGCATGAACCGTGAGCAGACCGTGATGCTCTTTCATGACCCGCAGGATAGGCATAAGCTGGGGTTCTGTAATGGGAAATCCATACGTCGTATAGGCTTTAAAGCTGGGGAAGCCTTCATCGATGATATCTCCCAGTTCCTTGAGTATATCGGCATTGACATGCTGAAATACGCCGTGGAAGCTATAATCCACCGGGCAGTCTGCCGCCAGTTTCCGGTAGACACCGAACTGATGATGAAGCGAACATCCTACAGGGCCAAAGGCCATGTGATCGATAATCGTCGTCGTACCTCCGCAGGCAGCAGCAACGCCGCCCGTATAGAAGGTATCGCAGGCCCGGTATTTCGGCGACTGCTGCAGGTCCATGTGCGTATGGGGGTCGATACCGCCAGGGCAGACATACATCCCGTCGGCATCGATGACTTCTTCAGAACCGTGATAGATACCTTTTCCCAGTTCTTCTATGATGCCGTCATTGATTTTTAAATCGGTCTTGACGTGCTGTCCTTCGAGACAAATTATTCCGTTTTTGATGACGTATTGCATGATGAATTACCTCCCAACTTGCAAACCAGGGCGTAGGTAATACAAGCGCCGAGTGTACCAAATACATAGGCATTATTAAAGAGCGGGCTCAGGGCAGGTACCCATTTACCGGCAAAGATAATAATAGTAAAGATGAGCATGATGGCAATGGCCCGCACATTCCATCCATTGGAATAGAAATATTTGCCCGGTCCTTCAATATAGGCATCGACGATGCTCAGTTCCGTATGGTATTCAAAGAGATAGGCCGCAATGTAGATGCCGGAAATAGGCCCGATAAGAGCGCCCAGGAGCTGGGTGACATCAAAAATCAGGTGATACGCACTGGAAAGAGAATTCCACGGCTGGGCAAACAGGGACAGGAAGGCGACGAAAATAGCCACTTTCCGGTAGCTGAACCGGCCTTTGACATAGGAGGCAACGATGTTGACCGGCGGAATCAGGTTGCCGGCAACGTTGGTCGTAAGGATAGCCATAATAATGAACAGGGAAAAAATGAGGCGGATTACCGGGCTGGGGAAGCAGCCGACGAGGACAGCCGGTTCCCAGATTTCTTTGCCAAAAGCCAGCCAGGCACCTGCCGTACCGCAGATACCGACAAAGGCGATGTACCCGGTCATGACAGGAGCGCTGATAATCTGGCCTACGATCTGGGCTCTCTGATTGACGCAGCTTCTCGTAAAATCGGGCATAGACAGAGCAATGCCACCATCGAATGCGATCATAGCGGAAAGAGCCGGCCAGAACAAGGTCCAGAAGTCCGTATCGCCGCGGGCCTGTACGACCTGGGCACTGAGTAGCGTATCGAGGCTCCAGCCCGCTGTCGATAACCCCCAGACGATGACGATAAGGCTCATGGCAATAAGGGCCGGGGCAGAGATGCCTTCCAGGATTTTAACGGCTTTATTGCCCGAAGCGGCAATGTAGACGTTGAGTGCCCAGAAGATGAGAAAGGAGATAAAGAGTCCCGGAAATCCCAGGTCGCCCCAGGCAGGAAAAACAGTAGAAATAATAATGCTCGTAGCCTGGCCGCCGATCCATGCCTGGACACCGAACCAGAAAATGCCGAGGATGCCACGGATGATAGCCGGCACGCACAATCCATTCTGGCCAAAAATGGCCTTGCCCAGCATGGCGTAGTTCATGCCGTATTTGACGCCATAGTGACCGATGATCATGGCGACGGCCATGACCAGCGTATGACCCAGGACGATAGTAATCAGCGCTTCATACCAGGTCATGCCGGCCACGAGGAGGCCGCTGGCTACCTGGTAAACGGCAACGGATACGATAATACCGATCCAGAGATTGGCCATATCCTTCGTATGCCAGTCCCGCTTTTCCCGGGGAATGGGTTTCGTCGCATCGCTGTAAAAATTTTTGTGAGCCTGAATTTCTTTCACTCCGGCATCGGTCAGGCTGACGATGCCATCTTTTTCTTCCTGATAGGGACTCATAAAAAATCACCTCCGAAAATATATACACTTTATATGCATATATAATACATCGTAATTAGAGAAAAAGCAAAGAGGGCCTCCCTTCTCACCATAACACATATGAATAATCCTTGAACAGGGTATCAATCAGTTTCCGGACCGGTTCTTCTAAAAGAGACGGTTCCGATCCGCCCACGGTGTACTCTGTCATCATCCCATCCATGCGGACGCGGAAACGGCCGGTCTCAGGCTGTACCAGGAGTATTCCCGGGTTCGTGCTGTCATCCATATCGGCCCCGGTACGGAATACAGTCAGTTTGTCTTTATACGGTGCGCCCTGCCAGGGACAGAACGACCGGCAATTCCCGCATTCATTGCAGAGGGCATCGAGATGGATAATCTGCCGGTGCAGGAGTCCCGGCACCGGTACGGCCATATTGGCCCGGTTGGGACAGACTTCGGTGCAGACTTCACAGACAGCATCGCACTGCAGACAGCGTCGGTCACACCCTGCTTCAGGAGCCATGATGAGCTGACCGCGCTGGGAATAGACGGCTTCTTCATCCGCTGCCAGTTCCGTATCGACACTGACCGGCATGTTCAGGATGGCTTCAGCTGCCCGTTTTCCATCGGCAATACATTCTACGACAGACGTCGTCTTTCCATAGTGACCGTCCCCGATGACGATCAGTCCCGGAATATCTGCCGGTTTGGCACCGCCCATGAGCCCCTTGACACCACAGGCTGCCAGCACATAATCGAAACCAGCCAGTTCATCGGCCCGGCTGATATCACGGCCCGTTTCGATACGGACGCCCATTTTTTCAATCAGGGAAATGTCCTTGCCGATGGCATCAGCCGTAATCTGCCCTTTTTTGTCGCACAGGAAGGAACGGACCATACCGCCGGCCACATCGTTCTTTTCAAACACAGTGACATCGACACCACCGCGGGCCAGGAAATAGGCGACAGACAGACCGGCCGGGCCGGCGCCAATAATGGCTGCCTTCTTCCCGCATCCTTCTGGCGGCATGAGTTCTGCCATGACGGCATCGTATCCCTTTTCTGCTGCGATGAGCTTATTGCGCCGGATTTCTACAGGACTTTCATAGAAATTGCGGGTACAACTGTTCATGCACGTATGGTAGCAGATTGTACCGGTGATAAAAGGCAGGGGATTTTTTTCAAGAATGATTTCCAATGCTTCCTTGTATTTACCCTCCCTGACAAGCGTCATATACGCCGGGATATCCTGATGAATGGGACAGGTATCACTGCAGGGAGCCATGAAGCAGTCTATGACCGGTAGTGCCCTGTCATTTTTGCGTTCCTGCCGTATCCGTGGAAGCGGTGCATAATACGCATCGCCACAGGCACGGTTCAGAAGATTCCCGATTTTTTCTCCATCGACACGTTGAAAAGATGAAGCCCCGTCCCCGCAAAACACGCCGGCCAGCTGGTACAGCCGTTCATATCCACCGGGTTTTAACAGGGTTGTAGCCACCGTGACGGGCCAGATGCCGGTTTGTACAATGTCTCTTATATTAAAGACATCGGCACCGCCACTGTAGGAAATACGCAGGCTGCCGGAAAAGTCCTCTGTCAGTTTTTTCGCTACATTCATGGAAAGGAAGAACAGAGGTTTGCCCGACATGTACATTTCCTCGCCCGGAAGCTCTTCGTTTTTGATGTCCACAGGGAAGGTATTGGTCAGCTTGACGCCGAACAGGAGTCCTGTATCTTCTCCCAGTTTCTGCAGGCGCTGCAGCATCGGTACGGCATCATCATAAGCCAGGTCATCCTTGAAATGACGGTCCGTAAAAGCCATGTGGCTATATCCCAGCTCATCGATGGTCTTCCGGACGAAATCATATCCCAGGAGAGTCGGATTGCATTTGACAAAGGTATTGAGATGCTTTTCTGTCAGGAGATACGTCGCAATCCGTTCGATTTCTTCCGGCGGACAGCCGTGCATGGTAGAAACGGTCACGGAATTGCAGATAGTTCCCGGGATGGCCCGTATGTCTTCTTCTGTCAGGTGCTGGAACAAGTCTGTATGGCCCAGGAGCCAGTCCCGGCATTCCCGGAAGATGTCCGTCCGGGATGCATCCTTCAATCCCTCAATGAACCCATCGATTTTAGGACTGCTGATGCCTTCCAGATTATATCCGACAGACATATTGAACTGGAATCCATCCATGGCACCGAGGCCGTACTCTTTGGCCAGGACATGGAGGAGGAACCAGGCCTTGACGTATTCTTCAAAGGCCTTGAAAACAGTCAGCTCCGTAGACCATTCAACGTTATAACATTCATCATCGGCATGGATGCACGGTTTGGCTACCGGCAGGTCTTCCCCATCGAGAGTCTGCACAGTCTTGAGTTCAAAGAAACGGGCGCCTGCCGCATAGGCTGCGGCGATATTCTGGGCCAGTTGTGTGTGTGGCCCGGCAGCCGGTCCAAAGGGCGTTTCCAGTTTTCTTCCAAATATCGTGTACGTACGGGACGGATCGGCCTTATATAGATGATGTACACCGTACACCGTTTTAGACTGACGCTCTCCCAGGAGCCATTTCATGAGATGTTCAAAGGGCAGTGAATACATTCTGTCGCTCATCGTCTTTCTCCTTTCTCTGTCATCCATTGATCCGCCGGGCCAGTTCTGCTGCCCCGTTGCGGATTTTTTCCATCATTTCCTGTTCATCACATACGAGAAGTTCCCGGTCTTTCATAAGGACTCTGCCGTCTGCGATGGTCGTCACGACATTACGGCCGTTCATTCCGAACAGGATGTGACTGTTGATATTGTCTGCCGTAAGCGGAGTAGGCGGTATATAATCGACGACGATGGCATCGGCAGCCGCTCCTTCTTTTAGTACACCCAGAGGTCTGCGGAAATAACGGGCCGCAATTTCTGCGTTGTTTTCAAAAAGCATTTGCGGCACTTCGGTCCAGGCGGCATTGGCATCACAAAGATGGTGTTTGTGCAGGACATTGGCCGCTTTATACGATTCGATCATGTCATGCGTATAGCCATCGGTCCCCAGGCCGGTCACAATGCCCCGGTGCACCAGTTCCAGTGCAGGCGGGCAGCCGCAGGCATTGCCCATATTAGATTCAGGATTGTGCACGACCATCGTATCCGTATATTTCAACAGGTCCATTTCATGGGGATTGATGTAAATACAATGACCCAGCAGCGTATGCGGTCCCAGTACATCCCAGTCATAGAGCCGGTCTACGATCCGTTTGCCGTATTTTTTCAGGCAGTCATGCAGATCTTCGATGCCTTCTGCCACATGAATGTGATACCCTGCCCCGGATGGTTTATGACAGGCCGCCAGTTCCATCGTTTCATCACTGATCGTGAACTGGGCATGCATGCCCATCATGCCGGCGAGCATATCCGTCGTGTCCTGCTGGGCATGACGGATCCAGGCTTCATTTTCCAGCACCGCTTCTTTTGCTTTATCCTTGCCGTCCCGGTCTGAAATTTCATAACACAGGCAGGAGCGGACACCCATCTTTTGGGCGGCGTCGCCAATAGTGAACAAGCTGTCTTTGATTTCACCATAACTGGCGTGGTGGTCGAAAATCGTCGTCACGCCGTTTTTGATGCATTCTATATAGGTTTCTACGGCGCTCAGCCAGGTAAGGTCATTGGTCAGATGACGGTCGATGTTCCACCAGAGGCCATCGAGAATGTCGAGGAACCCCCGGGGAGCGTATCCATTGATGGCAAGGCCGCGGGCCATGGCACTATAAATATGTTCATGAGCGTTAATAAACGCCGGCATGATCAGCCCGCCACGGGCATCAATAAAGGTGGCATCTTTATATTTCTTCCTGAGATGCCGCAACGGCCCGACAGCGCAGATTACGCCCCGGTCCATTGCTACCGCTCCATCAGGTATCCAGTTCTGTTCTTTCGTACGCGTCACAACCGTACCATTTCCAAGAAGTAACATATTCTATCCTCCGTTTTTCCTGCTGCCGGAGCAGCAATCCGTTCTGACGATACACAGTATATGCATTTTGTTAATAGTGTTTTTGCTGTTTCTGTATCTAAAAACATATTAGCATTTTATCTGTGTGTGTGTCAAATATTTTTTAGAATAACTAATTTTTATTTAGCAATCGGTATGACTATTTTTTTACTATGCATTCAGGACATAAAAAAAACACTGCCTGTACGGAATAGTGTTCCGGCGGCAGTGCCGTATGATTATATTATAGATGTTTCCTGCCATAGGCAGCCCATCCATAGGGAATAGACAGGAAGAAAACCGCCCCGGCTATATTGCCCAGTGTCACCCAGAGCAGATTATACCCGTATCCGGCCAGAGTAATGCCCGGTGCAGCCGGCAGCAGTATCGCCAGTGTCATGACGGTCATGTTGGCAATACAATGCTCAAATCCCAGCGTATAAAAGACGTACAGACACCAGAACGTCATGATCAATTTACCTGCATCGGAATGGCAGCGGAAACTGCTCCAGATGGCCAGGCAGACGAGGATATTGCAGAGAATGCCCCGGAAAAAGAGTTCCAGCGGCGGCAGACTCATTTTCATGGCCGCCGCTTCCGTTATCGCCTCTGCCGTCGTGCCCGTGTCATAGCCGGCACCATAAAACAGCAGCGATAATATAACCGCTCCCAGCCAGTTCCCGCCATAGCAGACGGCCCAGAGACACAGGACATCTCTGACAGAAATCAGTTTACGCCGCAGGCCATTGTACAGAACGAAGGCATTTCCCGTAAACATTTCCGCTCCGCAGATGATGACCAGGCTCAGGGCGACGCCGAATGAGGCACCCATGATGATATGCCGTGCCGGCCAGTCTCCCAGAAATCCACTGATCGTATAGGTCAGAAGGATGCCAACCCCCAGATAGGCACCTCCCAGAAGAGAGGCCATGACGTATCCTATAGGATTGTCTTTTAAAAACCGGACTTTAGCTGCGGCACTCCTGGCCGAAGCGTCATAGGTTTCCTGAAACACTATATCACCTTCACCCTATCAAGATAGTTTTATTATACCATAACCGCATCAGTTTACACGGTTAAAAAGTGCCCCTTCACGGCCGGAGCCATAACGGGACACTTTGTCTTTTCTTATTTGATTTCTTTAGGTATGAGGAGATTCAGCGTAATAGCAATGAGAGACGCCGCTACGACAGGTGCCTTGCCAAAGATTGTCGTTACCCAGGCCGGGAACAGAGCCAGTGTCGCCGGTGCTGCCGAAAGGCCCATGCCCATAGCTACAGCCAGGCCGATGATAGCCGTGTTGCGCGGACTGGTTCCTTCCGAAAGAGCCAGTTTGATACCGGTCATGGCAATAGACGCAAATACAGATACCGTCGCCCCGCCGAGGACCGCATAGGGGATAGTCGTCAGAAGAGCTGAAAACTTCGGGAAAATGCCGGCAATGAGAATGATGATAGCTGCCATGCCCAGGACGTGGCGGTTTATGACCCGTGTCGTCGTGACGATACCGACGTTCTGACCGTAGGTAGACGTAGGCAGGAAGCCAAAGAACGCCCCCAGGATATTCGTCGCCCCAAGGCCCAGCAGAGCGCCATGCAGTTCCTGTGTTTCCGGCAGGCGGTTCATAGCCCCTGACGTAGTAGCCGAAAAATCGCCGATAGCCTGGATGGAATTGATGACAAATAAAATGGCAATAGCCACAATGGCCGACACATCAAATTCAATGCCGAAGTGCATAATCCGCGGTACTTCAAAATAACCGGCATTGGCCACATTGGTAAAATCCACCATGCCCAATATCAGGGCCAGGACATACCCGGCTCCCATACCGACGAGGATTGAAGCCAGCTTCAGGCTGCCACGGCCGAAGTGGGTGAAAAACGTGACCACCCCCAGCGTGAACAGAGCTACGACCCAGTTCTGCCACTGGCCGTATGTAGGCTGACCGATACCGCCGGCCATGTAATTTATAGCAATTGGATATAGTGACAACCCGACTGTAAAGACAACGGTCCCTGCTACGAGAGGCGGAAAGAAATGGCGGATCCGGTGGATGCAGAGCCCCACCAGGATAGCGACAAGGCCACCGACGACCTGGGCGCCAAAAATCGCGGCGATGCCGAATTCTTCTGTAATAGCCTGCATACTCGGCACATAGGCAAAGCTGACGCCGAAAATAACAGGCAGTCCCGCACCCAGATGAATCCCGCTGCGCGGCCCGATAGGAAATAACTGCAGCGCCGTACCAATGGCCGCCGCGATAAGAGAAGCCTGAATCAGGATGACACTGTCCGCCGGTGACAGATGGGCCACGCCAGCAATGATAATGGCCGGCGTAACGCAGCCTACGATCATAGCGATGACATGCTGCAGAGCAATAGGCAGTGCGACGCGGAAGGGCGGACGGCCATTGAGTTCGAATAAGGCAAGAGCCCGCTTTTTAGAATCCGTTTCCGGTGTCATAGTACGGCCTCCTTATCCCTTATGGATACGCGTCCCTGTTTTTCCAAGAATGCCGTCTTTTGCCTTTTCCAGCAGGGTGATGAGAGCCGTACGGCCCGGTTTGGATTCGGCAAAACGGACAGCAGCCTGTACTTTGGGCAGCATAGACCCCGGGGCAAACTGACCTTCCTGTATATACCGCTGTGCCTCCGTCGTCGTCATATCGTCCAGCCATTGTTCATCTGGCTTTCCAAATTGGATTGCCACTTTTTCAACAGCCGTCAGGATAATCAGATAATCGGCATCGAGATTTTCTGCCATGAGTTCACTGGCAAAATCCTTGTCGATGACCGCGCTGGCGCCTTTCAGGTGGTTTCCCCGGCGCATGACGGGAATACCACCGCCACCACAGGCGATGACAACCTGGCCCGATTCGACGAGAGTCCGGATAGCGCCGATTTCAATGATTTCCTGTGGCTGCGGGGAAGCAACGACACGACGATAGCCGCGGCCGGCATCTTCTTTCATGATATAGCCATAATGTTTCTCGGCAAAGTCGGCCTGTTCTTTGGTCATAAAATGACCGATTGGCTTGGACGGATGATCGAAAGCCGGATCTGTTTCATCGACCCGCACCTGGGTTACCATAGTCGCCACAGGAATATCTTTAATACCCCGGTTGTGTAGTTCTTCCCGCAGGGCATTTTGCAGGTCATAGCCGATATAGGCCTGGCTCATGGCGACACAGACCGACAGCGGCGTATTCGGCTGGGCCGGATTTTCACGGCTGAGAGCTGCCATGGCATTGTTGATCATCCCTACCTGCGGCCCATTTCCGTGGGATACGATGACTTCACAATTTTCTTCAATGAGATCGACAATCGCTTTAGCCGTAATCTTAACGGCTTTCATCTGTTCGGGAAGTGTATTACCCAGGGCGTTCCCGCCCAGAGCAATGACAATCCGTTTCTTTTTCTGTTCCATATGGTTCCTTCCTTTTTCATATACATACAATGTCTCATCACATCTGACCCTATGGGGCCTCAGGCCTGAAGCGGAACCTGTACACTTCGCTTTACGCCTGATGCCCAATAGGATGGACTAAAAAGACAGATAAGGTGCCGGTCCCGGATGGATCGGCACCTTATCAGGCTTACGAAGCATATAATGTGCTTATTTCATTTTTCTCGGAGCATTGCGTTTAGCCAGAGCTTCCAGTGTTTCTACAGGGTTCTGGAATTTGGCAAGCATGATCATAGCGGCAATAATATACGGTTTGTAGCTGGCTTCCTTGTAGAGGGGATCACGATAACGGTCAAATACGGACGCTTCTACTTCCCCGTCTTTGCAGCTGACACCGTTGATATCGGCCGGCAGGCAGTGGAGATACAGGGCCTTTCCGTCTCTGGTCGTCTTCATGAGATCTTCCGTGCAGCACCAGTCTTTATGCTGTGCATTCTGGGCCAGCAGTTCTTTTTCCAGGGCATCGATGCCGGCCTGGTCACCGTCTGCATAGAGTTTCGTCCGTTTTTCCATGGCTGCAAAGGGAGCCCAGCTCTTGGGATATACGACATCGGCGTCTTTGAATGCGTCGGCCATATCGTGGGTTACGCGGAAGGAACCACCGGAGGCCTGGGCATTTTTCTTAGCCACTTCTTCTACTTCCGGCATGACTTCATAGCCTTCCGGATGAGCGAGGACGACATCCATGCCGAGACGGGTCATGAGGCCGATGACCCCCTGCGGTACGGAGAGCGGTTTGCCATAGGACGGAGAATAAGCCCAGGTCATAGCAATTTTCTTGCCTTTCAGATTCTGGATGCCGCCAAAGGTATTGATGATATGGGCAGCATCTGCCATGCACTGCGTCGGATGGTCGATATCGCACTGAAGATTGACCAGTGTCGGTTTCTGTTCGAGGATGCCGTCTTTATACCCCTGGGTAACGGATTTTACGACTTCTTCCTGATACGCATGGCCTTTGCCGATATACATATCGTCGCGGATGCCGATGACATCAGCCATGAAGGAAATCATATTAGCCGTTTCACGGACCGTTTCGCCATGGGCAATCTGGCTCTTCTTTTCATCGAGGTCCTGTACCTGCAGGCCAAGGAAGTTGCAGGCCGAAGCGAAGGAGAAGCGGGTACGGGTCGAGTTATCGCGGAAAATAGAGATGCCCAGACCACTTTCGAATACACGGGTAGAAATATTGTGCTGACGCATATAGCGGAGTGCGTCGGCGAGAATCCAGACGGCTTTCAGTTCGTCATCGGTCTTGTCCCAGGTGAGGAAAAAGTCGTTTTCATACATATCCTTGAAATTAAGGGCTTTAAGTTGATCCAAATAATACTGCAAGTTCTTTTCCATAATCATACTCTCCTTTTGGCAAATGCTATCATAATGGACACTATATAGTATACATCAATCAGTCTTTCGTGTAGACCGTGGGAAGAGCTGCATAGAGAGCAGCACAGGTGACGAGATCCTGTTTCCACGTTTTTTCATTGGGAGCATGAGCCTGTGCTTCTGCCCCAGGACCAAATCCGATGACAGGAATACCATTACGCCCCATAATAGTGACGCCATTGGTCGAGAACGTCCATTTATCAGTCAGCGGACGGGCTTTCCGTTCTGCTTCTGTTTCGGCCGATCCGATACGGGTATCGCCGAAGAGGTTCGTATAAGCTTCTTCCATGGCCTTTGTCACCTTATGATCTTTGGGAATGACCCAGGTCGGGAAATAGCATTCAATCGGATAGGTCAGTCCCGTATAGCTCGGACGGGAATATTCGTACATGCTGACTTTGACATCGTCACCATATTTTTTGACGCTGGGCAGTGCCCGGATTTCATCGAGGCAGCTCTGCCATGTTTCACCAGCCGTCATGCGGCGGTCCAGCGATACGGCACAGGAGTCAGCAACGGCACAGCGGCTTGGGGACGTGTAGAAAATCTGGGAGCACGTAATGGTGCCGCGGCCGAGGAAATTGGCTTCTTCGTATTCGGGATTGTATTTCTTGTCGAGCATTTTGACCAGGCCTTTGATTTCTGTGCCATCGGCAGCGTCATTTTCGTTGAGAGCCCGTACGTCCTGAAGGATATCAGCCATTTTATAGATAGCATTGTCACCGCGTTCGGGAGCACTGCCATGGCAGGACACGCCCTGAACATCGACGCGGATTTCCATACGGCCCCGCTGGCCGCGGTAAATGCCGCCATCGGTCGGTTCCGTAGATACGACGAATTCCGGACGGACGCCGTCTTCTTTGATGATATACTGCCAGCAAAGACCATCGCAATCTTCTTCCTGGACCGTACCGGTAACCAGGACCGTATATTTATCGGACAAGAGTCCCAGGTCTTTCATGATACGGGCACCATAGACAGCCGATACGATGCCACCGCACTGGTCGGATGTACCGCGGCCGCCGATTTCCGTTTCCGTTTCAAAACCTTTATAAGGGTCAAATTCCCAGTTATCCTTATTGCCAATGCCTACGGTATCGATATGGGCATCGAACGCGATGAGCGTCCTGCCACTGCCCATGTAACCCAGGACATTGCCCATGGGATCGATTTCAACTTTATCGAAATCGAGAGCCCGCATTTCCTGTGCGATGCGGTCGATATGGGCCTTTTCATCGCAGCTTTCGCCGGGATACTGTACGATTTCCCGTAAGAATTTTGTCATGTTTTTTTCGTAGCCTTTTGCGGCTTCTTTGATTTTGCTGTAATCCAGTGCCATGCTGTACTGCTCCTTTTCATGAAAATTTATATACTCTCATAGAACGTGTTAGTGATTGTTACTTATCGAGGCCTTTCCAGACAATATTTTTGTACCGCTGCGGATCCGTATCCCCTTCTGTGGAGAATACCAGGACATTTGCTTTTTCATCCAGTCCCAGTTCTTTGCGGACATCGGCGCAGTCATCACTAGTCATGAGAACTGACAAGGCGCCGAAAGGAGCTGCACCGGATTCACCCGATGTAATAGCCGGATCACCTTTGATAGGAGCTCCCAGCATGCGCATGCCCTGGGCTGCCACCCAGTCAGGGGCCGCAACGAACATTTTGACGTGATTTTTCAGGATATCCCAGGAAATGGTATTGGGTTCCCCACAGGCAAGGCCCGCCATGATGGTCTGCATATCGCCATCGACGATGCGCGGTCTGCCATCGCCGGCTACGGCGCCTTTATAGAGGCAGGCAGCTGCTTTGGCTTCAACGACGACGAATACAGGCGGATTGTCCTTATAGAGATTGGAGAAGAATCCTACGACGGCACCGGCCAGCGAACCGACACCGGCCTGGACAAATATGTGGGTCGGCCGTTCTACACCCTGTTCTTTCAGCTGCCGGGCAGCTTCCATGGCCATCGTGCCATAGCCCTGCATGATCCACGACGGGATTTCTTCATACCCGTCCCATGCCGTATCCTGCACGATGACGCCCCGTGGCGTTTCGGCGGCTTCTTTGGCAGCCTGGCGTACGCAGTCATCATAATTCAGGTCGAGGATATCGACTTTGGCTCCGAGCTTCCTGATATTTTCCAGGCGGGTCTGCGTCGTCCCCTTCGGCATATGCACGACGGCATTCTGATGCAGTTTATTTGCTGCCCAGGCTACGCCGCGGCCATGATTGCCGTCTGTCGCCGTAAAGAATGTCGCCGTACCGAATTCATCGTGAAGCTTATCCGATGTCAGCACATCGTAGGGCAGTTCCGATACATCTTTTCCTGTTTCTTTGGCAATGTATTTTGCCATAGAGTAAGACCCGCCCAATACTTTAAATGCGTTGAGGCCGAAACGGTACGATTCATCTTTGACGAAAATAGAACCGAGCCCCAGATAGTCCGCCATCTTAGGGAGTTTCGTCAGCGGCGTTTCCTTGTACTGGGGAAAACTCTGATGAAAGGCCTGTGCCTTTCTGACTTCGTCTACGGACATAATAGGAAGATTCTTATCTTCCGTTTTGGGCATGTGATTCATCACCCATTTCATGGTATCTGCCATGATATTCCTCCTCCTTGTCATACATCTTCTCTGCGTATTCATTTTATTTTTCTAAAAAATATTTTTGTTATCCAAAAAGTTTTTGTATACTTAGAAGTATATCATGATTTTCCATTTTTGCAAGATATAAGCTAAATTTTTTTTAGGTTATATATATTTTTTTGTCACACCTAGACGATATATCCATTCATTTTTGTCAATACACGGCCCTTCCGGACGCCGGTATGGCGTCCGTGGCTGACTGTAAGCACGCCATTGACATAGACCTGCTCTATGCCTTCCGGGAAGCGGATGGGGTCAGTAAAGGTTGCCCTGTCCCGGATGGTATCGGCCTTAAAAATTGTCAGATCTGCTGCTTTTCCGACAGCCAGTACTCCCCGGTCACGCAGGCGGAATGCCGATGCAGCCTTACCGGTCATTTTGTGCACGGCTTCTTCCAGCGAAAAGACAGGCTGTTCTCTCACATATTTTCGCAATACATAGGGAAACGCACCATACAGGCGCGGATGAGGATGACTGCCATAGAGCCCGTCGGTGCTCAGATTCATTTCCGGACGTTTCATAAATTGCAACACATGGTCTTCCTGGCAATAGAAATCGATCATCCGGACGTCATTTTCTTCTTCATACAGTAGATCAAAAACGGCATTATACGGGTCTTTTCCCCGTTTCTGTCCCAGTTCGATGAGATTGAGGCCGACGGCATCCTGATTTTTTTTACTCCTGACGCTGGAAACATAAATCTGATCGAGGCCGGCAAAATCGATAAAATCATCCCAGCCGGGAATGCCCTTCTGGATGTCAGCAATCATTTTCTTCCGCAGCGTACGGTCAGAAAGACGCCGGAGCACACAATCGGTGCCGCCTTCCAGGACCCATGGTGGCAGAATAGCACTCATCATCGTACTGCCTGCCGTGTAAGGCGTCTGGTCAAAACTGATATCTATTCCTTCTGCTTCAGCCTCATCGAGAAGCCGGAGCACCTGTGGGATATACTGCCAGTTTTTCCGGCCGCAGACTTTAAAATGAGAAATATGGAGATGGACACCGGACTGACGGGCTATGTCGATGATTTCGTTCATAGAATCGACAATCGTATCGGCTTCGCTCCGTTGATGGACGACAAAACATCCCTGGTACTCCGCTACGACCCGGCACATGGTGACGAGTTCTTCTTTTCCGCCATAGACGCAGGGAAGATAAATTAGGCCGGAGGACAGGCCTACGGCACCGCCTTCCATTTCCCTCCGCGTAATATCAGCCATTTTCTGCAATTCTGCTGCCGATGGCTGCCTGTTTTCGAGGCCCAGGGCTTCCATGCGGATATTGCCATGAGGTACGAGGTAACATTCATTGATTCCCGGCTGCGCAGCCCGTACCCGCTCCAGATACCCCGCTGTCGTATGATAATGCCAGTCTATGCGGTCTGAATCCTCACCGATACCGGCCAGATTATGGCGCCACGTCGCAATGTATTCTTCCGGCAGAGGCGCAACGGATATGCCATCCTGCCCCAGGATTTCTGTCGTCACACCCTGCATGACTTTTGGCAGGACGCGGCTGTCCTGCAGGACCTCGATATCACTGTGACTGTGGGTATCAATGAACCCCGGCGCTACCACACATCCCGATGCATCGACGCACTGCATCTCTCCCGACGGTTCTATCTGGCCGATTGCCCTGATACGATCCCCATCGATGAGGACATCGGCCGTATACCCTTTTTTCCCTGTACCATCAATGACGGTGCCGTGTTGAATGAGGATACTCATGCACCTGCGCCTCCTTTTCCCGGTGCAAACCGTTCCTGAAGCAGAGCTCCCATAACGGCCATATAGCAGGTAACAGCGCCGGTAAGCTGGGAAAGTTCTATGTATTCATCTACCGTATGGGCCAGATCTTCCCGGCTGGGACCCAGTCCTAATGTAGGAATATGGGCTTCCCCGGCATAGTGGCTGCCATTGGTACAGAAGTTATACTGGCGGATAGCCGGCGTAAATCCGGCCTTGCCCATCGCGTCAGCCGCCGCCTGGACAAAATCAGCCTGTTTGTCGTACAGCCAGCCTGGGAAAAAACGTTCCCCTTCGATTTCTGCGCCCGTGTAGCATCGTTCCCTGCCTACGGCATAAGACAAGCGGTAAGAAGCTTCCGCATCCTGTTCCATCAATGTGGAAAGTGCTTTTTTGAGTGGTGCCAGGACCGACTCTTTCGTTTCTCCCATAAGCAGGCGGCGGTCATACGTAGCCCGGCAGTAATCGGGAACGACAGAGGCCCCTGGATAAGGAGAAGACTTGATATCCGTCAATTCCAGAATCCCCTTTCCCAGAACAGGATGAGTGGGGGCCGGAACCTGCTGCAGGCAGGAAATGGCCTTGCACATTTTATATACGGCATTGACGCCTTTCTCCGGATTGGCCGAATGACACGAACGGCCCAGTGATTCCAGCACGATTTCCGCCCGGCCACGCTGTCCGACTTTGAGGTCTAGGCCGGATGCTTCCCCGATCACGACATAATCAGGATGGACAGCCTGACTGATGGCACGGGCTGCAACACCTTCAAAACATTCTTCATGGACAACGGCAGCAATATACAAGGTACCGGCAAAGTCCTTTCCTGTCTTTCTGGCAAACTGTACAGCTCCCACAGTCATAGCAGCCAGGGCCCCTTTCATATCACTGGCCCCGCGGCCATAAAGGCGGCCGTCGTGAATCTCACCGGCAAAGGGAGGATAGGTCCAGGCCGTTTCATCTTCAACAGGAACGGTATCGATATGGCCATCAAAGAGTACAACCGGCCCCGGCCGGCATCCCTTGATAGAAGCCAGGGTATTTCCATAGTCATCTACCTGGATCGTATCGAATACGCCTTGTTCTTTCATATACGTCTGCAGTGCAAGGCTGGCGCCTTCTTCCTGTCCGGACAGGCTGGGCTGGCGGATCAGCGCCTGACACAGTTTCCGGACGTCTTCACAAGATATGGTTTCCACACCACATTCCTCCTTTATTCTATAGACACAGGACAGGGGATTGTCCCCTTTCTTCCCTGTTATGGTACGCACAATCAAATTTTTTGTCAATATTTTACGTGAAATCTAAAAAATATTTTTGTTTTTATCTTGACAATCTCCTGAAAGGCACGTATTATTATATGCACTATAGTAATAGAATTCTAGAAAAGGATGATTTTTATGAATATATTAGTACAAAAAACAGGACGGGCCGCCCGTCTGGCTATCCAGGCAATCTATACCATCAATCGCTTTCTGGCACTCCCCGATACCCGTCAGAACTAACGCATCGGTCGCATCAAAAGGGGGCTGTCGCATACCGTACGGCATGTGACAGCCCCCTTTCTGTCCCTAAACGGGTGCATCATCATCATTACTGCTGTCAATATAACTGTACAGCGTATATTTGGAGATGCCAAAATATTTGGAAATTTTATCTCCCGCTTTTGTAATCAACAGTGCCCCATGGTCATTGAGGAATTTAATAGCCCGGATTTTATCATCCCGTGTCATGAGCGGCACCGGTTTTCCTACCTGACGGGTCGATTCTTCAATGAGTTCCTGCAAAAGCTCCGTCACATTGTGCGGAATACTTCCGGTTTCACTTTTTTGTGACGTAATGGATACCAATGGATTAATGGCGTTGCTGACCATCATCAATTCCGTAATATCAAAATTGAGAGAGAAAATACCGATGATTTTCTGTTGTTCATCACGGATATAAATAGTCGTCGATTTCAGGATGCGTCCATCCTTTGTCTTGGTCAGATAACTGCCATCGGTATGCAGTTTTTCCGGCTTGCCGCTCAAGGCTTCCAGAACAGCCATAGACGGGCCATCCCCTACCTTGCGGTGCGTAACGTGGCCATTTTCAATGGCCACAATGGAATGTTCCGCGTTATCACCGCTCAGGTCATGGACGACGACTTCACAGCTGGGCCCGAACTGCTGCGCAATGCCCCGGGCCAGTTGTTTCAAAAAAGTTAGCATATTTTCTTTCATCGGTCAACGACTCCGTTTCCTAATATATACGAGCAAAAATTTGTTTTGCAGTCATGACAAATTTTCTTTATCACTTTATTTTACTATACCATATTCTGCTCCGCAAAAGCAAAGTAAAATCGTACAAAACTGAAAAAGATCTGCCCGGCATACGAATCAGGATTCGTGTTCGTCATAGGCCAGTTCTGTCGTTTTTTCTTTCGGCGGCATTAATTTAGAGAAAACAATGAACGCTATGAAACTTACGACAAGACCTGGCAGGATAGGCTGCCCAAATTTGATGCCAAAGATGACGCCGTGGGTAAACTGTTCCAGATAAACTACGACGATAGTCCCGGCAATGAGCGATGCCATCGTACCGGCAAGGGACGCACCTTTCCAGTACAACCCCATGACATACGGGAAGAAGGCACCGGCAGCACGGAGAGAGAAGGAAAACATGAGAATCGCAATGATACTCGATGTATTGAACAAGGCGACAAACAGGGAAAGCAACCCTGCCAGGACCATGACGATCTTGGCGACTTTCATCACTTCTTCATCCGTCGCTTCTGTCTTGATATACTGACGATAAATATCGTTGGCAAAAATGGAGCCGGCACCTAACAGGTCCGAGCTGGCACTGGACATAGTGGCTGAGACGACACCGGCAAATAGGATACCGCATACGAGAGGCGGCATAGCCGTAACAGCCAGGACCGGCAGGGCATACCGGGAGCCGACGCTCTGAAACTGGGCCGCATCAAAGACGCCCATGTTGATGAGAGCCAGGACAATGACGCCCAGTGTTGCCGGGATAAACCCATAGATGAAATTGATAATGGCAGCAATGACAGACCCTTTCTGGGCAGTCCGTCCGTCACGGGCCGCATAATACCGGGATACGGCTTCCTGACCTACCGTAAAGGTCGTAATATACATGACCGTCAGCGCCACGACATCGATGACACTGTAGCCGGAAAAGAGATCCAGCGATTCAGCCGGCACATTGGCAACGACATTATCCCAGCCGCCTGCCAGATTCAGGGCATAAGGAAGGGCTACGGCCATACCGAATACGATGAAAAAGACCTGTACAAAATCGGTAAGCGTAACAGACCAGAGTCCCCCCATGACGGAATAGATGGTAACGATAACACAGATAGCGATAACAGAGACTTTAAAGCTGATTCCCATCATCGTCGAAAGAATGACAGCAGATGCAATCATCTGTCCTGCCGTCAGGCCGATAAGAGGCAAAAACATGACGACAGCCGTGATGATGCCAGGAAGCCGTCCATAGCGGCGGCGGAAATATTCCGGTACTGTTTTGACTGTCGATGCCCGGAATTTAGGTGCCAGGAATGTCAGAATGACAAAGGCAAAGCCCATGGCGATGACGTACCAGGCTGCGCTGATACCGTATTTTCCCATACCCTGCTGGACAACGCCCAGCGAACTGCCACCACCGATTTCCGTGGCGGCCAGTGTCCCTGCCATTAGGATAGGGCCCAGACGGCGGCCGGCAACCATGAAGTCTGCATTGCCGGAAATCATGTGTTTGGAGTACCAGCCGATGAAAAGCATAAATGCCATGTATGCTATGACAACGGCAGCTACAATGATAGATCCACTCATACAAATACCTCCTTAATGATATGATAGTAACAAGTAGTGGTTATGTTTTTATCATATCTATAAACTAAAATTTTGTCAATCAGCAAAAATATTTTTTATTTTTTTGCTGTTTTCTTTTATGACCGGTGCGTCTTGCATTTCTCCGCAGTCTTTCGTATGATATACCTATCAATACGTAAAGGAGACGATATGGTATGAGTTATCAGGCAGCATTCATGTATATTGCCCCGGGCAATGACCCGGAAAAGCAGAAATCCGTTATTCCCGGCCCCGGTCTCGACCTGACTGTAGTCGGCGTCAAATCCTATGAGGAAGCCGTCAAAGAAGCAAAAAAGCTGGTAGAAAACGGAGTAGGCGCCATTGAATTATGCGGTGGCTTCGGCGTAGAAGGAACGGCTATGATTAAACAGGCCGTTGCCGGCAAAGCCGCAATCGGCGTTGTCCGCTTCGATATCCATCCTGGCATGGGCAATAAGAGCGGCGACGCATTTTTCATCAAGAAATAACAGAAAACCATACAAGAGTAAAAAAAAGCGGTGTGTACAAACTATTTGTACACACCGTTGTGTTTACTTACTTCTGTTTTATTTGACAATAACCGATACGCCATCAGGAATAACGGTCACTTTAGGATCAGCTACTCCTTTATCAGCCAGGATTTTCTTCGCCATAGCAAAGGCTTCGTCAATATTGGATGCATATTTCAGATGCATCGCTTCTACCATGTCCTTCGGGGCATCGGTCACCATTATAATATCAAAATGGAGCAGTAAACGCAATAGGATCTGCGATTCCCACTGATCAAAAATGGTTTCATTGCGATCCCGTGCCAGGATTTCATCCATGGCTTTCTGCAGGTCATTAGCCTGTTTCAGGGTGTTGAAGAAATCTTCCCCGCCATGACCGTCATTACAGCTCGAGCAGTCAATGATGACGCCGCCGTCTTTACAGGTTGCTTCGGCTGCTGTCATCCCCTTGACGGACTGGTAGATATTCTGGTCGAGAGGATACCCGCCATTCGTCGTGACGACAATGTCTGCCGGAACGGGCTTGACCCCGGCCAGCTTCATTTCAAATTCTACGCCCTTGTAATGTGCCTGTTCGCGGTCACCGGCAAAGGCGGCAATAACTTTTTTATCGGCATCGATGACGACGTTGCAGATAAATGCCAGTTTGGCTGCTTTAGCTGCATAAAGCATATCTTTATGGATGGGATTGCCTTCGAGGATACCTGTACGGGCATAAGGACTATTAATGAATTCCGAGCAGTGGTTGGCCAGGACCGTAATCTTGCTGGCAATGCCTGGCAGGACAGATTTACGGCCACCGGACATGCCGGCAAAGAAATGTGGTTCGATGAAGCCTTCGGAAATGAGGAGGTCCGTATTGACAGCTGCCTTATTGATCAGGCATTCCCCGCCGGAAGGCAGTGTCCCGATGCTTACCATATCGTCATCATTGCGGCTGACGTGGATAATGAATTTTTCTTTTTCCGCAATTTCTTTCCCGTATTTGGCGACCAGTTCTTCATGGGTGGTCGGACGGTGCATCCCGGTTGCAACCAATATGGTAATATCAATATCCGGATTGCCTTTGCGCAGTTCTGCCAGCAGCTGTGGCATGATGACATGGCTCGGTACCGGGCGCGTATGGTCACTGGAAATAATGGTGCACGTCTTTTTCCCCTTGGCCAGTTCACTCAGTCGTGGACTTCCAATAGGATTGGCCAGCGCGTCGGCAACGAGTTCTTCTTCTGACTTGGGCGCTTTATATTCATGGGCATGCGAAAGCAGTACACCTGCTACTTGTTCATCAGGCAGTTCAAAATGAATATGTCCCTTACCAAAGGGAATAGAAAATTTCTGCATATAGATCCCAGCCTTTCTGTATTATGAACGAAACATGACGCCTTACCAGATCTGACTGTCCGATATGGCAAAGAGGCTGTCCTGCAATGACAACCTCTTTGCTTCAAACACCAAACTTCAGGTTATCCGTTCAGGGGATGGCACGGTGGCGTATCATCCTCTTACCGCATTTCCTTTGGCCCTATCGGCAGACTATGTGATTATTCTTCTACAGGAACTTCGTCGTTAATGCTGATAACTTTGCCCGGATTCATGATATTCTTCGGATCCAGTGCCTTCTTGACGGCTTTCATCAGTTTGACTTCTACAGGGTTCGTGTATTTTTCAAGGAGGGCTTCCCGTTTATAGCCGATGCCGTGTTCACCGGAGAGGCGGCCGCCCAGGCTGTATACGAGAGCATAGATTTCGCCCTGAATTTTCGGCAGCATTTCTTCCCATTCTTCCTGGGTACGGTCATCTTTCAGGATATCGATATGGACGTTGCCATCGCCGCAGTGGCCGGCGCAGTGCATAGCGACATTGTATTTCTGGGAAAGGCGGGAAATCTGCTGTACCGCACCAGGAATTTCCGTCATAGGAACGACGATATCTTCCATGGAGAATACGAGGCTGCGTGCGCGGTCGGCTTCCAGATAGGCTTTACGGGACTTCCAGATAACTTTCGGGTCAGCGACGAGGGAGTCGATGGCTTTATTTTCTTCTGCGATTTCAACGATTTTTTCAGTCTGTTCATCGAGGACATCTTCGTTGTCACCGGCAATCTGAATGATAATGTAGTTGCCGTTATCGGAATGAGGCAGTTTTTCATCAAGGAATACTTCGACCTGTTTAATAGATGCGTTATCCATGAATTCTACGCAGACCGGGGTAATGCCGGCATTCATGACTTTTGGTGTCAGGGCGATGGCATCATCGAGATTGTCGAATATGAGCAGCAGGTCGGCCTGATATTTCGGCAGGGACACGAGTTTCAGATAAATCTTGGTGATGATACCCAGGGTCCCTTCGGAACCGATATAAAGATGCATGAGCATATAGCCTGTTGCATTTTTACGGAATTTGCCGCCCAGCGTAACGATTTCACCTTCCGGAGTAACGACTTCGATGCCCATGACCTGATCGCGGGTTACGCCGTATTTAACAGCGCGGTTGCCGCCGGCGTTGGTTGCTACGTTGCCACCGATGAAGCAGGAATCCCCGCTGCAGGGGTCGCCACCGTAAAACAGGCCTTCCTTCTGTACTTCTTCCTGCAATACAGCCGTCGTAACGCCCGGTTCTGTTACGCAGACCATGTTCTGTTTATCGATTTCAAGAATCTTGTTCATCCGTTCAATAGAAATGATGACGCCGCCGAATGTGGCTACAGCGCCAGCTGCCAGGCCTGTACCTGCTGCACGGGGAACCATGACCGTATCATTGTCATAACAGAGCTTTACGACTTTGGCCACTTCTTCTGTATTAGCCGGCAGAACGACGACCTGCGGTTCTTTCATATAATGAGGATCCGTTACTTCGTCATGGGAATACGGTTCCAGTTTGTCTTTATCGGTGTATACGAACTTTTCACCAACGATAGCTTTTAACTGTTCAATGAGTTCCGGGGTAACAATACCTTTAGCCATAATAAAATTCCTCCTCTAAATGCAAAACACTTTACTTTGTATAAAACCGGCATAGGACCGGCGTATAGCCACTAACTTACAACGTCAGAAAACTGGGGATGATAAATGTCAGGATACCGGCAATAATCAGAAGAAACAGGCAATACCCTGCCGTCCCTCGCATGATTTCCCCTTCTTTACCTTCTGCCAGGGCACCGACAGCACCGACGCCAAGAGCAATGCTCTGGGGAGACAGCATCTTACCGATACAGCCGCCAAGCGAGCTGGCACCGGCCATCCACGCCGGACTCATGCCAAGAGATGCCGCAGCGGAAGTCTGGAGCGGTCCGAACAGTACGTTGGCATTGGTGCAGGACCCGGTAATAAAGGCGCCCAGCCCGCCAACAAAGGGAGCCACGATTGGATAGGCATTTCCTGTTGCAAATACCAGGGCATCTGCTATTTCCTGGGTCATACCGGAGTATGTCATGACTTTAGCGACGACGACGACAGCAATGATAGTCAGATACGTAAAGCGCAGGCCGACAAAGTTATCTTTAAAGACCTGTGCAATCTTGCCGGCAGAAGCGCCCTGATAGAGGCCGCCGAGGATAGTAGCAATGAAGATCATGACACCAGGAACGGCAATCCACGTAAAGGTATACGGTTTGGCACCCGGTCCTGCATAAATCAGAACCGAGGTCTTAATGGAAGCCAGCGGACCGTTGATGAACGGGAACAGTTTTGACGTACCTACTAGGAATACGAAGATAAGTATAAAAATCATAGCGGCTTTGACGCCTTCACCAAAGGAAACAGGCTTCTGGTCGCTGGTATCGATATCAAACTTATATTCCGGATTGCTTGTCGATTTGCAAGCTCTGGAATAAAGGACAATGACTGCCATGATGATAATGGAAGAAACCATAACCGGCAGTTCAGCCCCGACTGTCATGGAAATAAACAATTCGGGGATGGCAAGAGCCAGACCGGAAAGCAGGGTAACAATACCTACGCCTTTGATTGCTTTGATACCACCGCCGATGCAGATGACAATCAGGAACGGGGCAATGAGATCCGGGATAAAGGACACAACAGAAACGTTCGTAGCCAGGACACCGGCATCCAGACCGGTAACGGCTGCCATAGTCGTCGTCGGAATACCGATGGACCCGAAGGACGGTGCTACAGCATTGGAAATCAGGCAGGCAACAATCGTCCGGATAGGCGGATATCCCAACGCCACCAGCATTGCTGCCGGAATAGCTACGGCTGTACCGAATCCGGCCATCCCTTCCATAAACGTCCCGAAGCCCCAGGCAATGAGCAGGAACACGACACGTTTATCTTCACTGACCGTAGTCAGCATCTGTTTGATAATATCCAGACTGCCTGTCGCTACTGTTAATTTGTAAGCAAATAAAGCCATTATAATGACGAGCAAAATCGGCCAGCATGCCAGGGCTACCCCTTCCAGTGCTGCAGAAACAGCAATGCCCGCAGGCATATCAAAGGCAAAGACGGCAATGACAAATGCAATGACTGCCGCAATCGGGCAGGCCTTCCAACCAGCCATCTTCAAAAATCCCAATGCTACGATCAAAAATAGTATCGGGAGCAAAGCAAGCAGAACCATTCAAACCACCCTTTCATCAAACACACGTTTCACGCCGTTAACAGGCAGGTGGCTCATTCACAGCCAGACATCATGAATAAGACCAGTTCTTTTTTTGATTATCTCCGGAGTCAATCTCATGATTTAATTATACAACGGCGACATAGATAAGTAAATTACATTTATACATATGGGTTATATATATTTCACAACGCATAGATGACTACATTGATAAAATTGCATGATTGTTTTATTAATTTAAATTATTGTCGTATTTTTTTAATATTATTAATATTGTTCAACAGTTCACAAATAATCTATGATTTTTTATTATACCTAAAGGGAATGATATGTTATTCTTTTTAAGTATATAACATAAATATTGACCGGTTTACAAACCATAGTATGTAAACCGGCCATCCCATATGTAGTGTTGACGTTTATATCAGACTACAAGCTCTTGTTTTTTTCAGCTGAGGCAATAACAGCATTCATGGCAGCTGCACGGAAACCGCTTTCTTCCAGAACTCGTACAGCTTCAATCGTCGTACCGCCGGGAGAGCATACATCATCTTTCAGCTTGCCCGGATGTTCTCCTGTGTCCAGTACCATCTTGGCAGCACCTAAGACGGTCTGCGCGGCAAACGTATAGGCCATAGGCCGGAACATACCTTCCCGCACACCCGCATCTGCCAGTGCTTCGATAAACATGTACACAAAAGCCGGACCGCTGCCACTCAGGCCACAGACAGCATCGATAAGCCGTTCCTCCACGACTTCTGCTTTGCCAAAACTGCGGAAAATAGCGACGGAATCATCCTTTTCAGCATCTGCCACGACTTCATTAAAGCAAAGAGCTGCCATACCTTCTCCCACCATAGAAGGAGTGTTTGGCATGACGCGGACGATTTTTGTTCCTGCCGGCATGGCATCAGCCAGGCGTTGCAGCGTAAGTCCTGCAGCAATGGAAATCATCACCTTGTCTGGTGTTATAACCGGATAAATCTCTTTGAGGACACCAGGCATAATGAACGGCTTGACCGCCAGGATAACCGCCTGGGATTTCTGCACCAATTCAGCAGCAGAATCGACGACACTGGCACCGGTTTCATCGGCCAGACGCTGTGCTTTTGCTTTGTGGATATTATACAATACGAGTTGTTTCCCTTCGATAAGGCCGGACCGCACCAGGCCCATAGCAATAGCCCGTCCCATATTGCCGGTTCCGAGAATACCAATTGTCTTAAACATAGGATATCCCTCCTTTATACAGCAGCAGTTACTGTATAATGCCCGCTGCATCGACAGCTGCCTTTACCTTAGCTGCAAGGCCCGTAATTTTCTTCTTGGATACAGAGCAGACGGCAAGACGGATACCTTTTTTCAGGGGAACGAGATAGATATGTTCTTTTTCAAGAGCTGCACATACCTTATCTGAGCCAATCATCGGGATAGTAATGAAGAACCCCGACAAATATGGCAGAATCTTCAATCCGCAGTCAGCCGCTTCTTTCATAAATATATCTGCTCGTTCTTTAATCATCTGGAAATACTGTGCCCGTTCTGCATCGAGGCGGGCTACTTTTTCCGGATCTTTCGTAATTTCTATCATCGTCCACATAGCCGAGCTGGTCGGATTGGACCAGGTAGCACGGGCGGTGTACTTATTAATAGCCGTAAATTCATCAGCTACATCTTCACTGGAGGTGATTCCGATCATCGCACCCATACGCTGGCCATACAAGGTAAACCCTTTGGAACAGGTATATGCGACGATAGGAAGGATATTAGCTGGCAGATTTCCGAACTTTTTGAAGAAACGGCGGCATTCCTGCTTTTCCCCGCTATAATCGAGATACGCTACATCGGAAACAAGGATGACATTTTTATCTTTTCCTTCGACCGCCGATTTAATAAACGAAAGAACGGCATCCCATTCATCCAGATTCAGTCCGAATCCAGTAGGATTATTGGCAGGAGAATTCAGGATAATGACCGTGTTGTGTTGTTTATTGATGAGATCCTGCAGATTTTCGGAAAAACTCTGCATATTGAATTTCCCATCGTCTGTCAGCAATTCAAATTCGCGGAGAACACGGTTGTCGTCACGGATAATATTGCGGTATGCTCCCCAGCACCAATCAGTCGTCAGGACTTCATCGCCAGGGTCTGAATAATTGTGAACTGCCGTATGAATGGCACCGGAACCGCCTGGTGTCGCAATAGCACGGATATATCCTTCCGGACGGGAATCACAGAAACACTGGTCGATAGCCGCATCGAGATATTCCGGGAAACCTGGAATCGGCGCATAGGCTACAATCTGATTCGGCGTCAGTTGTTTCAATGTATCTTTTACAATCTGCAGCACGACAAGATCGCCATTTTCGTCTATAATGGAACCGATCGTGCCATTTATGACAGCATCAGCCCCATTTTTCTTAACGTCTTCTGTGCAACGTGCCGCAGCTGCCATAATAGCATCAGCAGCAAACTTACCTTTTGCATGATTAGCAGCAACACTCATACCCATTTAGAATCAACTCCCCTTTTTTAGTTACCTATTCATTTATACCACATCTGAAAGTAGCTGACAAGAAAGGGGTAAACGTTTTACGAATGTATTTTGAATACAAAATAATCTAAGCCCTGCTGTTCATGATATACTATACGTAATGCTAGAACACAGGAACTATAGTGGTTATGAAGGAGATCCCCTTTATATCCGACAAAAGCTATATGAAAAGGAGTACCCTGCCATGAAAAATTTTCATCCCATACTACGCATATTATTTTCCCTGATGGCACTGTGCATCGTCTGTATATCATCCCAAGCTGCCATGCCGGACCGGGACCAGATCTGGTGTCGCGATGTCTATGCAGACCGGCAGGAAAAGGGGGAAATAATCATCAGTGCAGAAGATGTCATCCCCATTCCTTTTATGGCATAAAAATAGGAGATAAAAAAAATACAATTCTCCCTACGCTCAGGCCTGCATTTTCATTTATGTATGAATTAAAGGAAATCGGCCATGCTTACCTTCTATCCGATAAAGTATATCCAGATTACTATCTGACCGTCCTCTTTGACAATCAGGACCAGGTATGGATGATACTATATCAAAAAAAACAGAAATACGAATTAGCATAGTCGAGGGCCGCAGGCTGGAAAGGGTAGCAGTTAGCAGGGAAAAGGCCGCAGGGCATGAGAAGGCAGCAGCCAGCGGCTAGCAGGCAGCCACCTAATGAAAAGGACATCAGCCTAACACGACTGGTGTCTTTTTTATTCACTTCAAACTTCAAACATCAAACATCAAACAAAAAAGCACTAGCATAAGCTAGTGCTTTTTCACTTAATCAGCGGCTTCCTATCCAGCCGAAACGACTCCATCCCCAGCCCCCCGACACTGGTTCCTCCAGAGCACTGCGTTCCGGCATAAGCGATTCACACACATTTGCGCGTCGCTGCGCTCCTT
>ERZ791922.67-NODE-67-length-97757-cov-4.359911_pt1 | contig 97757 bp, 93 predicted proteins | sample MGYA00510134_ERZ791922 | MGnify/ENA primary metagenome ERZ791922 (study PRJEB30046, sample SAMN00792101) | human gut metagenome | study: EMG produced TPA metagenomics assembly of the A metagenome-wide association study of gut microbiota in type 2... | reverse complement strand
TTTAATTATTTTGACTGAATGAATGTAAGGGTATTCAAGTTAGATTTATTCAGTAGCGTGCCAATCGAAAAACTCAATCCGTTAGCAATCTAATGCGTTTGACAAGTCTGAGGACTTCTCTAAACGCATTGATTTCAAGCCTTTTCCGGGGTTCTGCCCAGGAGAGGGCTTTTTATTTTTGTATCAAAATCTGCATGAACATAGATCCTTGTATGGGAAGTGGTCATATTCTGGTATATGCTTTTGACGTACTTATGGAAATATATAGAGAGTGTGGATATGTGGATAGGGATGCGGCACAAGCGATTATTGAAAATAATCTATTTGGTTTAGATATTGATAACCGTGCATATCAGCTTGCATATTTTGCTGTTATGATGAAAGCAAGAAGTTATGACAGAAGATTCTTAACAAGAAAAATTCAGCCGAATGTAACTGCGATTATAGAAACAAATGCGATAAGCCAGTTCTATTGTGAAGGGGTTACCAATGATAACGAGTTCAATAAAATAGGCGAATATTTAATCAAGACATATAAAAATGCTAAAGAAGTTGGAAGTTTGATTTCTGTTGAGGGAAATGATTATGTTGAATTTAAGGAATACATAGATAATTGTAACGTATCAGGTCAGATTACTATGGAAAGTAATAACTGGTATAGTGAAGTTATGCCTACAATGCAAAAAGTAGCAAAACAAGCTGATATTATGGCGAGAAAATATTGTGTTGTATCTACAAATCCACCATACATGAACAAGTTAGAAGGGGAGCTGAAAAAAGTTGTTATTGAAAAATATAAAGCATATAGTGGCGATCTGTTTTCTGTGTTTATGTATAGGAATTTTGACTACTGTACAAAGAATGGATATTCTGCATTTATGACCCCATTTGTGTGGATGTTTATCAAGACTTATGAGCAATTAAGAACGTATATTATTGAGCAAAAATCAATTATAACGCTTGTTCAAATGGAGTATTCTGCATTTGAGGAAGCGACAGTACCTATTTGCTCCTTTGTTTTAAAAAATGGAAAAGAATGCAAAAATGGATTATACATTAAATTATCTGAATTTAAAGGTGGAATGGAAGTACAGAGACAGAAAGTTATAGAAGCACTTAAGGACAAAAGTTGTAATTATTTTTATAATGAAAAATAGTATGAAAATCTAGTTATCCGTATAAACACTGGACTTATCACACTTTATCAAGGTCGAAACCAATCAATTTACTACTAATTTACTACTTATGAATGAGCTTTGATACGACGATTTACCCTTGAAAAGTGAAGAAACAAAGATACTTCCAATAAAAATTGAATAGGCAAAAGGTGGACACTTCAAAAATGAGGTGTCTATTTTTTTACCCGATTTGAAAGGACGTGATACTACGAAAATAGAAAAACAAGAGAATAAAGGTCGCTCCCCACCGTGAAAGACCATCAAACAAACGAGATTCATTCAACCATAAAAAAGAAAGGATAGGTAAAAATATGGAACTTAAATTTGTGATTCCCAAGATGGAAAAAACATTCGGCAATTTAGAATTTGCTGGCGAGGATAAAGTCGTACAGCGAAGAATCAACGGACATCTAACCGTCTTATCTCGAAGCTATAATCTCTATTCAGACGTTCAAAGAGCAGATGATATTGTGGTCGTACTTCCTGCTGAAGCTGGCGAAAAACATTTCGGCTTTGAGGAACGTGTTAAGTTAGTCAATCCACGTATTACCGCCGAGGGCTATAAAATCGGCACTCGTGGTTTTACAAATTACCTTTTACATGCTGACGACATGGTAAAAGAATAAAGAAAGAGAGGAAAAATGATGAGATTAGCAAATGGTATCGTATTAGATAAAGACACGACTTTTGGAGAATTAAAATTCTCTGCTCTACGTCGTGAAGTGAGAATCCAAAATGAAGACGGTACGGTTTCAGAGGAAATCAAAGAACGTACCTATGACTTAAAATCCAAAGGGCAAGGACGCATGATTCAAGTAAGTATTCCTGCCAGCGTGCCTTTGAAAGAGTTTGAATATAACGCACGGGTGGAACTTATCAATCCCATTGCGGATACTGTCGCTACTGCTACCTTTCAAGGAGCAGATGTTGACTGGTACATCAAGGCAGACGATATTGTGCTGACAAAGGATTCTAATTCCTTTAGAAATCAACAGCCACCTAAGAAAGAACCTGCTACGGACAAATAGCCACGTATCTTCCATTAGAGAGAAAGGAGAAAATCAAACATGAAACAGCGTGTCTTTCGTGGTAAAAGGATTCGTCCGAGTGACAAAGATTTAGTCTTTCATTTTACAGTAGCGTCCTTACTGCCTATTTTACTGCTTGTTGTCGGACTGTTTCATGTGAAGACAATCCAGCAGGTCAACTGGCAGGACTTTAACCTATCACAAGCAGATAAGATTGACATTCCGTATTTAAGTATCAGTTTCAGTGTCGCAATTCTTGTCTGCTTGCTGGTGGCGTTTCTATTCAAACGGTATCGCTATGATACGATTAAACAACTCTACCACCGTCAAAAGCTGGCGAAGATGGTTCTTGAAAATAAGTGGTATGAATCAGAACAGGTCAAAACAGATGGCTTCTTCAAGGATTCCCCCAGTCGTACCAAAGAAAAGATAACCTACTTCCCTAAAATCTATTATCGCCTTAAAAATGGCTTAATACAGATACAAGTGGAAATCACTCTGGGGAAATATCAAGACCAGCTCCTACACTTGGAAAAGAAATTAGAAAGTGGCTTGTACTGTGAGCTGACGGATAAAGAGTTAAAGGATTCCTACAGTTAAGTCCGATTCTTCAAGTTTAAAAACGGAACGTCAAAGTAATACAGTTCAAGAAAGAACGGTTCAAAAGCCAGTAACTTCAACTGCACCAACAGATAGAGCTTCACAACGTTCAATCACAAAAGAACGTCAGTCTACTGTTCAAAGAGTACCACTACAAAATACAAAAAGTAGACCACCAATCAAAACCGCCACCATTAAGAAAGGCAGTAAGAAACCATGAAGCTGAAAACTTTAGTGATTGGTGGTTCGGGATTATTCTTGATGGTCTTCTCACTGCTTCTGTTTGTTGCCATTTTATTTTCAGATGAACAGGACAGCGGAATTTCCAATATTCATTATGGAGGTGTGAATGTTTCCGCAGAAGTGCTGGCTCATAAGCCTATGGTAGAAAAATATGCCAAAGAATATGGCGTTGAAGAATATGTCAACATACTTCTTGCGATTATACAGGTGGAATCGGGCGGTACTGCGGAAGATGTTATGCAGTCCTCGGAATCCCTCGGTCTTCCACCTAATTCATTGAGTACAGAAGAATCCATTAAGCAAGGTGTGAAGTATTTCAGTGAATTATTAGCCAGTAGCGAAAGGCTCAGTGTAGATTTAGAATCGGTTATCCAGTCCTACAATTATGGTGGTGGTTTCTTAGGGTATGTGGCTAATCGTGGAAATAAATATACCTTTGAACTGGCTCAAAGTTTCTCAAAAGAGTATTCAGGTGGCGAAAAAGTGTCTTACCCCAATCCCATAGCCATACCTATCAATGGGGGCTGGCGATACAATTACGGGAATATGTTTTATGTGCAACTGGTAACGCAGTATCTTGTCACAACAGAGTTTAATGATGATACAGTACAAGCCATCATGGACGAAGCTCTGAAATTTGAAGGCTGGAAGTATGTCTATGGCGGAGCTTCCCCGACTACCTCTTTTGATTGTAGCGGACTGACACAATGGACGTATGGAAAAGCTGGAATCAACTTACCACGAACAGCACAACAGCAATATGATGTAACCCGGCATATCCCATTATTGGAAGCAAAAGCCGGCGATTTGGTTTTCTTTCATTCTACCTATAACGCTGGCTCTTATATTACTCATATCGGGATTTATTTAGGCGATAACCGTATGTTTCATGCAGGCGACCCTATCGGTTATGCCGACTTAACAAGCTCTTACTGGCAACAGCATTTAGTGGGAGCAGGACGAATCAAACAATAAGAAAGGACGATTCAATGATGAAATTCGGAAAAAATCAGAATACAGAAAAACAGACACCAAAGGAAAAGAAACCTCGTGTCTATAAGGTCAATCCTCGTAAAAAGGTTGTGATTGTCCTATGGGTACTTTTAGGACTTAGTTTCAGCTTTGCGATATTCAAGCACTTTACAGCCATTGATACCCATACCATTCATGAAACCACCATCATAGAAAAGGAATATGTCGATACTCATCATGTGGAAAATTTTGTAGAGAACTTTGCGAAAGTCTACTATTCATGGGAACTAAACGACAAGTCCATTGATAATCGCATAGAAAACCTGAAAGCATATCTGACAGAGGAACTTCAAGCTCTGAATGTCGATACAGTTCGTAAAGATATTCCTGTATCGTCTTCTGTAAAAGGATTTCAGATATGGACGGTAGAAGCAGATGGCGACAATCAATTTGATGTAACCTACAGTGTAGACCAACTCATTACAGAGGGGGAAAATACAAAGACCGTCCACTCTGCTTATATAGTGAGTGTCTATGTAGACAGTACTGGAAATATGGTCCTCATTAAGAATCCGACCATTACTAGCATACCAAAGAAATCAGACTATAAACCAAAAGCTATTGAAAGTGAGGGTACGGTTGATTCCATTACAACCAATGAAATCAATGAGTTTTTAACGACGTTCTTCAAGCTCTATCCTACAGCGACAGCCAGTGAACTTTCCTACTATGTGAATGACGGGATATTAAAACCAATCGGAAAAGAGTACATCTTTCAAGAACTGGTAAATCCTATTCACAATCGTAAGGATAATCAAGTCACGGTATCGCTGACAGTGGAGTATATCGACCAGCAGACCAAAGCAACGCAGGTATCTCAATTTGATTTGGTACTTGAAAAGAACGGGAGTAATTGGAAGATTATAGAATAACAAATATTGGTACATTATTACAGCTATTTTGTAATCACGTACTCTCTTTGATAAAAAATTGGAGATTCCTTTACAAATATGCTCTTACGTGCTATTATTTAAGTATCTATTTAAAAGGAGTTAATAAATATGCGGCAAGGTATTCTTAAATAAACTGTCAATTTGATAGTGGGAACAAATAATTGGATGTCCTTTTTTAGGAGGGCTTAGTTTTTTGTACCCAGTTTAAGAATACCTTTATCATGTGATTCTAAAGTATCCGGAGAATATCTGTATGCTTTGTATGCCTATGGTTATGCATAAAAATCCCAGTGATAAGAGTATTTATCACTGGGATTTTTATGCCCTTTTGGGCTTTTGAATGGAGGAAAATCACATGAAAATTATTAATATTGGAGTTTTAGCTCATGTTGATGCGGGAAAAACTACCTTAACAGAAAGCTTATTATATAACAGTGGAGCGATTACAGAATTAGGAAGCGTGGACAGAGGTACAACGAAAACGGATAATACGCTTTTAGAACGTCAGAGAGGAATTACAATTCAGACGGCGATAACCTCTTTTCAGTGGAAAAATACTAAGATGAACATCATAGACACGCCAGGACATATGGATTTTTTAGCAGAAGTATATCGTTCATTATCAGTATTAGATGGGGCAATTCTACTGATTTCTGCAAAAGATGGCGTACAAGCACAAACTCGTATATTGTTTCATGCACTTAGGAAAATAGGTATTCCCACAATCTTTTTTATCAATAAGATTGACCAAAATGGAATTGATTTATCAACGGTTTATCAGGATATTAAAGAGAAACTTTCTGCGGAAATTGTAATCAAACAGAAGGTAGAACTGCATCCTAATATGCGTGTAATGAACTTTACCGAATCTGAACAATGGGATATGGTAATAGAAGGAAATGATTACCTTTTGGAGAAATATACGTCTGGGAAATTATTGGAAGCATTAGAACTCGAACAAGAGGAAAGCATAAGATTTCATAATTGTTCCCTGTTCCCTGTTTATCACGGAAGTGCAAAAAACAATATAGGGATTGATAACCTTATAGAAGTGATTACGAATAAATTTTATTCATCAACACATCGAGGTCAGTCTGAACTTTGCGGAAAAGTTTTCAAAATTGAGTATTCGGAAAAAAGACAGCGTCTTGCATATATACGTCTTTATAGTGGCGTACTGCATTTGCGAGATTCGGTTAGAATATCGGAAAAGGAAAAAATAAAAATTACAGAAATGTATACTTCAATAAATGGTGAATTATGTAAAATCGATAAGGCTTATTCCGGGGAAATTGTTATTTTGCAGAATGAGTTTTTGAAGTTAAATAGTGTTCTTGGAGATACAAAGCTATTGCCACAGAGAGAGAGAATTGAAAATCCCCTCCCTCTGCTGCAAACGACTGTTGAACCGAGCAAACCTCAACAAAGGGAAATGTTACTTGATGCACTTTTAGAAATCTCCGACAGTGACCCGCTTCTGCGATATTATGTGGATTCTGCGACACATGAAATCATACTTTCTTTCTTAGGGAAAGTACAAATGGAAGTGACTTGTGCTCTGCTGCAAGAAAAGTATCATGTGGAGATAGAAATAAAAGAGCCTACAGTCATTTATATGGAAAGACCGTTAAAAAAAGCAGAGTATACCATTCACATCGAAGTTCCACCGAATCCTTTCTGGGCTTCCATTGGTCTATCTGTAGCACAGCTTCCATTAGGGAGCGGAGTACAGTATGAGAGCTCGGTTTCTCTTGGATACTTAAATCAATCGTTTCAAAATGCAGTTATGGAGGGGATACGCTATGGCTGTGAACAAGGATTGTATGGTTGGAATGTGACGGACTGTAAAATCTGTTTTAAGTATGGCTTATACTATAGCCCTGTTAGTACCCCAGCAGATTTTCGGATGCTTGCTCCTATTGTATTGGAACAAGTCTTAAAAAAAGCTGGAACAGAATTGTTAGAGCCATATCTTAGTTTTAAAATTTATGCGCCACAGGAATATCTTTCACGAGCATACAACGATGCTCCTAAATATTGTGCGAACATCGTAGACACTCAATTGAAAAATAATGAGGTCATTCTTAGTGGAGAAATCCCTGCTCGGTGTATTCAAGAATATCGTAGTGATTTAACTTTCTTTACAAATGGACGTAGTGTTTGTTTAACAGAGTTAAAAGGGTACCATGTTACTACCGGTGAACCTGTTTGCCAGCCCCGTCGTCCAAATAGTCGGATAGATAAAGTACGATATATGTTCAATAAAATAACTTAGTGTATTTTATGTTGTTATATAAATATGGTTTCTTGTTAAATAAGATGAAATATTTTTTAATAAAGATTTGAATTAAAGTGTAAAGGAGGAGATAGTTATTATAAACTACAAGTGGATATTGTGTCCTGTATGTGGAAATAAAACACGATTAAAGATAAGGGAAGATACTGAATTAAAAAAATTCCCCCTCTATTGTCCGAAATGCAGACAAGAAAATTTAATTGAAATAAAGCAGTTCAAAGTAACTGTGATTACAGAGCCAGACGCAAAGACGCAGAGCCGATAAAATGAGATTAATACAATCTCATTTTATCGGCTCTTTCCGTTATGTATGGATTCTTTTAATTAGTCTTCGATGTTTCTTGCTTCGTTGATACCGCTGGCTAAAGATTCCATTAAGGATAGTTCTTTGTCTGTAAAGCTATCCATGTATTTCTCTATCTGTAATCGTCGGGTGCTTTTTACCAAGTTATTAGCAGGTAAGAAAAATTCATCAACGGAAACATGAAGTAACGATACAAGGTCATAAAGAACTTGTATGCTGGGGTGTTGCCCTTTATTTTCAATATTAGTTAAGTACCGTGGGTCAATTTCAATCAATGCTCCCACTTGTTCACGAGTTAAACCTCGTTTCAATCGAGCTTCTTTAATGGCTAAACCAAAGGCTCTAAAATCATATTTATCTTCTTTTTTACGCATAGTAGACCACCTCTATACATTTTATTGTTCCTACTGAATTAAAAACAGGTATAGAAAAACGTGTTATATGGTTTATAGGTTTATATTTAATAAAAAGCACTACTAAACGCCAATAAAAAAAACCGTTATATGGTAGTGCTATTTACGCTGTTAAAATATTGTATATTACTTCCAAATGGCGGTTTGTTGGAGGTCAACGTCGCCATGAAGTACATCATATACAATAAATTTCCTTACATTGGGTTCTTGTCAAAAAAAGTCGTCTATCTGCAATAGATAAGTACGTCCACCAATGTGGTTTTATAAATCATATAGATAGAATAACAGAAGCATGTAAACAGAGAAATAAATCTGTTTATATGCTTTTTTGGCTATTCAGAACTTTTTTACAAAGTTTATTTATCAGTAATGCAACAAATCCCCCTTTCACATTGGGACTAAGAGTGAAAGGAGATAAACGAGCAAGGCTCACTTCCTTTCCTAGACAGAAAGGGGGTGAGAAACATGAAACCATCTTCTTTTCAGACCACAATAGAAAATCAGTTTGACTATATCTGTAAACGTGCTATGGAAGACGAGCGAAAGAATTATATGCTTTATCTTTCAAGGATTGCAAAGCGTGAGGTGTCCTTTTCGGATGTTGGCGATTATCTTGTTAGCCAGTTTGCGACAACAGATAACTATTCAACTGACTTTCAGATTTTTACACTCAATGGGTTATCAGTAGGCGTTGAAAATGATTTGTTGAGTGAAGCATTACGTGAGTTGCCAGACAAGAAACGTGAAATTCTACTGCTGTTTTACTTTATGGACATGAGCGATTCAGAAATTGCAGACCTGTTGAAATTGAACCGTTCTACTGTCTATCGGCATAGAACCAGTGGACTAGCCTTAATTAAAAAGTTTATGGAGGAATTTGAAGAATGAAAACACAATATCCTATGATTCCCTTTCCTCTCATTGTAAAGGCAACAGATGGCGATACCGAAGCGATTAACCAGATTCTACATCATTACAGAGGGTACATAACGAAGCGTTCCCTACGACTTATGAAAGATGAATATGGCAATCAAAGTATGGTCGTTGATGAAGTCTTACGTGGAAGAATGGAAACCAGACTGATTACAAAGATTTTGTCATTTGAAATTAAGTAATATCCTCTCTCCTTTCGTGGAAGCGTGCTAAACCATTCCACGCTTCCCGAACAGGGAGGTTTGTTATTCCACCAAAGCATATTGAGCTTTCAATGTGTTTTGATAGGCTAACGAGCCATTGTTCTTTGAAAACTGAATAAAAGTAATCGAATACGTTTCGATAAGAAAAGAGCCAACGGAACTAACCGCCATGACCTATCTTATAAAGATAGCGAGCGATTCATGTTAGTGATCCGAGAAGCAATCTTTAGCAGGATTGCCTGCAACGACATTCTTATCGTGATAATGATACTCCCATACAGTCAATAGTCCGAGCGTGATAAAACCGTCGCAGGCAATGAGTATGGCTACATGAGAACCATGCAGGGGTGGAACTCCCGTGAGCTTTGCTAAAGCTGTTCGATTGCTGGTAAAACAACTTTTATGAAATCCAAATAAGTGATTTGGAAAGGAGGATTTTATGAAGCAGACTGACATTCCTATTTGGGAACGTTATACCCTAACCATTGAAGAAGCGTCAAAATATTTTCGTATTGGCGAAAACAAGCTACGACGCTTGGCAGAGGAAAATAAAAATGCAAATTGGCTGATTATGAATGGCAATCGTATTCAGATTAAACGAAAACAATTTGAAAAAATTATAGATACATTGGACGCAATCTAGCGTCGCCAAAGGGTCTTGTATATGATAAAATAGTATTAAGTCGTATCAAGGCTCTTTCCATAAAGGAAAGGAGCAAATGCCATGTCAGAAAAAAGACGTGACAATAAAGGTCGAATCTTAAAGACTGGAGAGAGCCAACGAAAAGACGGAAGATACTTATACAAATATATAGATTCATTTGGAGAACCGCAATTTGTTTACTCGTGGAAACTTGTGGCTACAGACCGAGTACCAGCAGGAAAGCGTGATTGTATCTCACTTAGAGAGAAAATCGCAGAGTTACAGAAAGACATTCATGATGGTATTGATGTTGTAGGAAAGAAAATGACACTCTGCCAGCTTTACGCAAAACAGAACGCTCAAAGACCAAAGGTTAGAAAAAACACTGAAACTGGACGCAAATATCTTATGGATATTTTGAAGAAAGACAAGTTAGGTGTAAGAAGTATTGACAGTATTAAGCCATCAGACGCTAAAGAATGGGCTATTAGAATGAGTGAAAATGGTTATGCTTATCAAACCATCAATAACTACAAACGTTCTTTAAAGGCTTCATTCTATATTGCTATACAAGATGATTGTGTTCGGAAGAATCCATTTGACTTTCAACTGAAAGCAGTTCTTGATGATGATACTGTCCCTAAGACCGTACTAACAGAAGAACAGGAAGAAAAACTGTTAGCCTTTGCAAAAGCTGATAAAACCTACAGCAAAAATTATGATGAAATTCTGATACTCTTAAAAACAGGTCTTCGTATTTCAGAGTTTGGTGGTTTGACACTTCCAGATTTAGATTTTGAGAATCGTCTTGTCAATATAGACCATCAGCTATTGAGAGATACTGAAATTGGGTACTACATTGAAACACCAAAGACCAAAAGTGGCGAACGTCAAGTTCCTATGGTTGAAGAAGCCTATCAAGCATTTAAGCGAGTGTTAGCGAATCGAAAGAATGATAAGCGTGTTGAGATTGATGGATATAGTGATTTCCTCTTTCTTAATAGAAAGAACTATCCAAAAGTGGCAAGTGATTACAACGGCATGATGAAAGGTCTTGTTAAGAAATACAATAAGTATAACGAGGATAAATTGCCACACATCACTCCACATAGTTTGCGACATACATTCTGTACCAACTATGCAAATGCAGGAATGAATCCAAAGGCATTACAGTACATTATGGGACATGCTAATATAGCCATGACGCTGAACTATTACGCACATGCAACATTCGATTCTGCAATGGCAGAAATGAAACGCTTGAATAAAGAGAAGCAACAGGAGCGTCTTGTTGCTTAGTAGTACAAATGAATTTACTACTTATTTACCACTTCTGACAGCTAAGACATGAGGAAATATGCAAAGAAACGTGAAGTATCTTCCTACAGTAAAAATACTCGAAAGCACATAGAATAAGGCTTTACGAGCATTTAAGAAAATATAAAAAGATAATTAGAAATTTATACTTTGTTTATCTAAAAAATATAGAAGAATTTTGTTTTATTACAGGAAGTCCACTTTCCTTTTGGGCAAGCAAAGCTGCTGTAAATTCATTTCAAGATGGTAAATCTCTAGCTGACATGTGTAGCCCTAAAGTTGGATTACAAACAGGTGATGTAGATTTATTTGTAAGAAAATGGTTTGAATGTTCAACTGAAAACTTATGTTTAAATAATGTGATTATGAAAGAAAAAAGTGTATGGTTTCCATATAATAATGGTGGAGAATTTAGAAAATGGTACGGGAACAATGACGAGGTAGTTAACTGGAAGGATGATGGGATTTACGTGATTAACCATATTAATAAGGCTGGAAAAAAGGGAGCCAGGCCACAAAATAGAGATTACTATTTTAGAAATGGTGCTACTTGGTCTGCAATATCAAGTAGTTCATTTTCTGTCAGATTATTTCCAAAAGGTTTTTTGTTTTCGAATGCTGGAATGGCTATTTTTGCAGAAAGAGCAGTTTTATATTATATAGTTGGGTTCTTAAATTCTAAGCTTGCACAAAAATACTTAGGTTTTTTTAACGAAGGGTTGAATTATAATCAAGGAGATATATCCAAGCTTCCGATCATATTATCAGAGAAATATATTTCTGACACAATTGATTTAGTTGCTAATAGTGAAGTGATTTCTAAAATGGATTGGAATGCTTTCGAATCATCCTGGGAATTTACAAAACACCCATTTATAGATTCATCAAATTTAAAAAATGCATTTGAAAAGTGGAAAAGAGAATGTGAAAAACGCTTTTGTCAACTCAAAAAAAACGAAGAAGAAATAAATCGTATATTTATTGATATTTATGGCTTGCAGAACGAATTAGGTCCAGAAGTAGAAGATAAAGATATAACAATTTATCAAGCTGACTTACAAAAGGATATAAAGAGTTTTATATCTTATGCAGTAGGTTGTATGTTTGGGCGATATTCACTTAATGTTGAAGGACTCATATATGCAGGAGGTGAATGGGACGATGGCAAATATGGTGATTTTGTTCCAGATAAAGATAATGTTATTCCTATTTCTGACGAAGAGTACTTTGAGGATGACATACTGGGATTATTTGTTGAATTTGTAAAGATGGTCTATGGAAAAGAAACCTTGGAAGATAATCTTGCTTTTATTGCAAGTGCTCTTGGCAATAAAGGAAATACCTCAAGAGAAATTATCCGAAATTACTTTCTGAAGGACTTCTACAAGGATCATTTGAAAACATATCAAAAGCGTCCGATTTATTGGCTTTATGATAGTGGTAAAAATGATGGTTTTAAGGCGCTTGTTTATATGCACCGCTATACTGAGGATACAACAGGAATTGTTGTGTTGATTATTTGCATAAAATGCAAAAAATTTATATGAATGAAATAGAACGAATGCAGGAAATGGTTGATAATTCATCTAATTCTAAAGAAGTTGCTCAAGCAGAGAAGAGAAAAGAAAAGCTAGTTAAGCAATTAAAAGAAACAAAAGAATATGATGAAAAAATAGCCCATCTCGCACTTAGCCGGATTGACATTGATTTAGATGATGGTGTAAAAGTAAACTATGAGAAAGTACAGACGGGACAGGACGGAAAGAAACTTGATATTCTTGGGAAGATATAGGGGGTGATGAAATGGAAAAGAAAGTTGTATTATCAAGAATTGCATTATTGCTTGATACGAAATCTATCATCATAAAAAAGCATTGCTTAATTATTTTCCGGAAGATTTATCGCAAAATTATGAACAGATGGAAAGCTTTTTTGGCTTTATGCTTGAAAATAGAGGGGATTATTTTAAGGAACGTATCAAAGAACTAGAGAAAGAAGCAGAGCATTTACAGATGCAAAAACAAGAAATTAAAGAAATAATAACACTTAGTACAAGGATCTTCCAGAATACTCAGATTGTTGACGATATACATAATATTAACGAACAACTTAATATAGAATATTTGAGATTAGCTGATGTGAAAATGAAAATTGAAAAATATAATGAAATTAATGATTTGACCAAACAATCAAATGAAAAAGGTAAAGAAATTCTTGAAAAGACTATTGAGTATGAAGCCGAATATAATCAGTATAGTGAAAATATTGAAAATATTGAAACGCATTTCCAAAACCTTGTTCAAGCTGCATATGGTGAAGATGGAGTTCTAAATTACAGCTACGAGAATGACGTAAAGAAGAGATCAAGTACTGGACGTATAAAAATTTGCTGCCAAATTGCTGATGAGAATTCACATGGTCGTTTATATATGAAAATAAACATGTTTGACCTAGCCCTGTTTCTTAATCGAATTGATAATAATACAGGGTGTGATTTGTTAATTCACGATGGTTCTTATTGTAAGCCTAATCCAGGGGCAAAGGCTAAAGTTGTTAATTATGTAGATAACTATTTGAAAGACGCTGAGAAGGGGCAGTATTTTATCACAATAAATAAGTCCGAAGTGGAAGAAACGGATTTAGAAGATTTTCGAAAGAAGAAGATGATTGTAGCTGCAAATTCCGCTTCAACTGAACGCGTATTCCGCTATCAGCTGAACATTGATTCCGATTGTTTCTGAACATGTTTCCGGTTCAGTCTGAACAATAAATATAACAAAGTGTTATAGTCATTTCGTAGTTAATAATTAATTGCGAAAGGAGACTTATTTATGCAAGACTACAACACTATCATTGGCACCATTCAGATGCGTCTGAATAAGTGCCCAACAAGATCCGTAATGGATCGTTACAAGATTGGCTCAGGTACAGTAGCACTGATTATGAGCCGCTATGAATCCGGTGGGTTTTCTATTGAAGATCTGCGGATGATGCCACCAAAAGAGGTTGAGTCCTTATTCTATCCGCAGACGAATCTGCAGCGAAAGGATATTCCTTTACCGGATTGTCAGTATTATTATGACCGTATTCATTCCCCAAGCAGTAAAGTGAATATCTCTTTCTGTTGGTTGGATTACAAGGAAAAGAATCCAGACGGATACGAAAAGTCACAGTTTTATGAGTATTACAACAAATTTATAGATGCGAATTATAGTGGTGAACACGCTTCTATGCCTGTGAATCGCAGGCCCGGTGAAAAGATGTATATTGACTGGGTTGGCGACCAACCTGAACTTATTACCGATGTAGAAACAGGTGAGATTCAAAAAGTCCATTTGTTTTTAACTACACTTGGTGTAAGTAGCCTTATGTATGCCGAAGCATTTCCTAATGAAAAGCTTCCTTCATTCATTGAAGGCTGTACACATGCCGTATCTTTCTATGGTGGTGTTACAAAATATTTTGTTCCAGATAATCTCCGGACTGCTGTAACAAAGCACACCAAGGATGAGTTAATTCTACAATCCAGTTTTTCAGATTTGGAAGATTTTTATGGAACGATTATACTTCCACCGCCTGCAAGAAAACCCAAAGGGAAACCTACAGTTGAAAATCATGTACGGTACCTTGAAACGCATCTGGTAGAAAAGTTAAAAGAAAACATCTATACATCGTATGATGAATTGAATGCTACAATTAAAAAAATAGTAGCAGCCCTCAATGTAAGACCTTTTCAAAAACAAGCTTTTCTTACCAGACAAGATGCCTTCGAGAAATATGACAAACCGTGTATGAAACCACTGCCAGGCGGATGCTACACAACTTGTGACTATAAAGCTGTTGCAAAAGTTCCTAATAATTACCACATCGAGTATGACGGCCACTACTACTCCGTATTGTACTCTTATTGTGGAAAGCCCGCAATTCTGAAAGCAAGACCATCGGAAATCAGAATCTGCGATCAATACAATCGATTAATCTGTACTCATAAACGAACTTATCGTGAGTTTCCGCTGTACATTACAGCGGACGAACATATGCGTCCAGAGCACCTTTACTATAAAGAAGTTAACTCTAAAGACGGGAATTATTACCGCCGCTGGGCATCAGCAATCGGTCCATCTATGTCAGAGTTGATAGAACGAGTCCTCAAATCTTCCAAGCACGAAGAACAGGCTTACAATGCATGTGCTGGTATTTTACATCGTCTAAAATCCTTGCCACAGGGCATTGCAGAAGAAGCCGCAAGAAAGTGTATTGAAATGAATTCATGTAGGTATTATACCTTTAAGCAGATCTTGAAAAAGATGGATGCAAAAGAGCTTCCGGAGAAATCCTCCGGAACACTTCCTACACATGAAAACATACGAGGAAAGGACTACTACAAGTAAAGGTGAAAAATAATGGCATATAGACTAAAAGAATACAGTTACAATGATAAACTCACTAAAGATCAAAATCTGCTACTGGATAAACTATACAAGCTTCGTATGTCCGGTATGGCTGAGGAACTTGAAAACCAACTGCTGAATCCAAACACTGGTCTTGAATCATTTGAAACAAGGTTCTCGGATATCGTAAACTTTGAATGGTCACAGCGTGAAAATAAGAAGTTCAACCGATTATTAAAACAAGCAACACTGAAATATCCTTCAGCAGATCTGGATCAATCGTTATACGAACCAGAGAGACAGCTTAACACGCGTGTTATTGAACTTCTAGCTGATTGTAATTGGATTGATGAACCAAATAATCTATTGATGACTGGCGGAGCCGGTGCTGGTAAAACATATCTTGCCTGTGCCTTATGCATTACTGCATTGCATCAAATGCGGACTGTGAAATATATCCGTGCGAATTATCTTCTGCAGGAAGCTGAGCATGCTCGTTTGGAAAGCGCTTATTATGAGTATTCCAATAAGATGGCAGCATATGACCTACTAGTAATCGATGACTTTGGACTTATGGATCTTGATATGTCTAAATGTCGTGATCTCTTTGAGATTATTGAATCAAGAGATTGTAGAAAATCAACAGTAATTATTTCGCAAATACCTGTAGCGAATTGGTACATGCTCTTCGGTGAAAATACATATGCAGATGCCTGCCTAAGCAGGATGACATCAAAGGCATATCGACTTGATTTTCCAGGTCGTGACAGACGTGTAAACAACAGTAACTAATCAATCAGCTGAGCTCCGCTCAGTTTCAAGCGGAATAGCGCTCCGTTCCTTTGGAACGGATGCGCAGATTTCGCGGAATATGCAATTGTAGCTGAATTTGATAGAGAGCATGGAGATGAGCACCGTTTCTTTGGCTGTAAGTATTAATGATTTATATGGAAAGTTGTAAATGTGCCTCAATTATTCAACACGAGATGCCGATGATGGCAAAGATTATGAGATAGAGTAAAAAAGTGGGAACTTCTTAATATAGTAATGCTTAAGTAAAGTTCCCTCTGTTTTTAATTTGAAAAGGTAAGGTTGACACGAAAAGTTATAAAATATATAATTTACTCAATATTAATGAAAGGACGTTGCACATGGAAGAGATAAATGACAATCTATATCATAAGATTATTCAATTATATCAAGAAACTTCTTCTGTAAAAGAAACAGCAAAGAAGTTAGGCACATATCCTATCAAGGTACGTCGTGTCCTTATTACTGAAGGTTTATGGAACAGCAATACAAGTGTTCAGATAGGTTCTCTATATGCAAGGGGATTATCTGTTGCTGAGATTGCAAAACAGCTTTTTATATCTGAAAAGAATGTTCAATCGTATCTTCCATATAGCAGAGGACAATATGGCGGAGACAATCGAAGTGATGAAGCTGTGCGAAGTGAAGTGTATCGTGAACGAATGCATGTAGCTGAAAGTTCACAAATAAAGAAGCTTAATCAAAATACTAATCAACATATGAATCCAGATAAAGAAATGGAGAATAATCGAATGGATAAATTAGATATATTAAAGGAACGTACCAGACAGTTGGCAGAAGATCGTCCTATCCCTTATGCCATAAGACTTCATTTAGAATTGGACATGGAAGACAAGGCATTGGGAACAAATGAATTAGGCATACTTGTACAATATGGAAAAATGACGAACAATATATCAAGAGATATCATTGTTCCGGGAGATATTACTCTACATGCACTTCATTATGCAATAAACAGAGCTTTCGGATGGCAGAATAGTCATTTGCACAGTTTTCATCCATATGAAGATGATTATAATATGATGATTAAATCAGGGAAACTTACAGATTGGGCTAAACTTGCAGGCATGTATTTCCGTTTTCCATGTGAAGATTATGAAGATATTTATTGGGATGATGATTATAAAGCTGGGATTAGTGTGAAAAACTGGATGAGGAAAAAATATACCGGACCATATTATTATGGAGGAACTAGAGAATATTTCTATAGGTGTCAGAAGGATGTAAAAGAGTTATATGAGTGGCAGCCTACCTTAGAAATAAGAAAATCATTCGGAGAATGGATGGATGAATGCAGAGAGCTTACTGAAAAAACAGGAGATAAGGACGCAAAAGCAAATATGATAAAACGCATTGCGCCAATTACAGAGGTGACAATTACAGAGCTTGCAGACAGCATTACTTTTGAAGGTGGCTTTGATGAACTAATAGAAAGACTTCCAATCTATGACATTTTACTTATGCCAGGAATGATACAAAACTTTGATTCTTGGGATTTTTCTAATAGACTAATACTGAAAAATTCAGAAAAGGAAGAGATATGTCTTGCTCCAGTCACATCACCTATTCTAAATGCAATCCGTTACTGGTACGATTATGGTGACGATTGGAATGTAAAAATAACTGCGACGGCATGTTATGAGACAAAGGAGAAGTATAAAGCATCTGGAAACCCAATAGAACCAATGGAAGAACACCGACCAGTATGCGTGGATGCAGATGCACTGCCAGTATGCGATGATATTGGTGGAATTTATGGATATTGTAATATGCTTGAAGTTCTTCACGGAGAAGATTTAGAAGAAAAAGAATCTATGAAAGAATGGGCTAGAGGTATGGGTTGGACTGGAAGAAAGACAAATCCTCCAAATATTTTATAGAAGAAAAACAGCCATGAAATCTGCAACTCATAGAGTTTATAAGACAGAGCTGACCAGAGAATATGATTCGTCTGGTCAAGCTTTCGTCATTCTTATAAATGCATTAGCAATCATGGGAATTATTACCCCCATAAGCTCCTAGATCCTCTTTTAAAAAATGAGACTTGGCTATTTGCAAATCATTAATACGGTAACCCTTTGTTTTTAGGATTGCAAATTTGAAATCAAGTAGAGCAGCAGGGACATTTAAAATGCTTGCTGTTTCAAAAAAGGTATATTCATTTAATGTTTCTAGAACGTTTTTGTCTTCGAGTAGAAGCTCAGCTGCAAATAGATTTGCTTCGTATTCCATAGGCTTATCAGCTCTTTTTTCCAATACTTCCAATTCCTGAAAGCCGGACATCATGGCAATCTCTTTGTGAAGCATACCGTGTCCTAGCTCGTGGGCAATCAGTATGGGACGAAATAGTTCCATGATATTCTCATCAATTACGATATTATTAATGCGTGATTGATAGAAGTAGTAGGCTTTCAGTCTCTGATGTAAATCTATATAGTGCAATTTATAGTCCAGGACTTCACAGATAACAAAGGGATCTCGGCTACCTGCTTTCTTGACCAGAGCATCTACCACATTAACAATGTAATCAATTGTCATTTGGTATCACTTCCTTCAAAAATATTTTGGCATTTTGCTATTATAACAGTAGCAAAAATACTGTCCTATTAAACGGACTCGTCAATTGGCGGCTTCGTTTTTTTCTTTCTGGAGAATTTTTCAGATGCTTCTTTCTTTGATGAAATATACACCTGCATTAATGATTGCATGAATATCTCTTTGGCATCATCATCAAGATCGCCACCAGCGAAAAGCGCTCCAGCACGGTCTAATACATCTTTTGCCTCTTTTGCACCCTTATAACCGAATTTGTCTTTGACAGTATCGAGAAAGTCTTCATTCTCAATATTTTTCTGCTTATCAGCTTCTTCATCATCTACCAGATAAGATACAGATACACTTAGCGCATCTGCCAGTTTCCTGATATTACTTTTTCTTGGGAGTGTATTTAGTTGTTCATAGGTATAGAGTGAACGCTCTGAAATACCTGTTATTGCCGCAAGCTCGGTCTGGGATAGATTTTTTAATAATCGAGCCTCTTTTACTTTTTCACCAAAAGTCATGTTACTACCTTCTTTCCAGGAAGAAAAATTTTATTTTTGTAACTTCCGATTAACTATTGACAAACTTCTTTTTGATGATATAATCATGTTTGTTAAGTAACTTCTGGTTAATCATATATCAGAACTTCCGAATTGTCAATAAAAAGTTCTGATTATATAATTGGTAACTTCTGAAAAGAAACGAGGTGATGAGAGATGGGTAAACGAGTCATATTGCATTCAGATATTAACGCATGTTATGCGGCAATAGAACATTTGCATCGTCCTGAGCTGAATGGAAAACCTTTGGCTGTAGGCGGAGACCCCGAAGCAAGACATGGAATAGTCTTAACCGCAGATTATATAGCTAAAAAATACGGTGTGAAAACAGGTATGGCACTTTGGCAGGCGAAGCAGGTTTGCCCAGAACTCAACATTGTTTCACCAAGAATGGATTTGTATTTGCGATTTTCCAGAATGGCTCATGAGATATATGGGGAATACACGGATCTACAAGAACCGTATGGAGTGGATGAATCATGGTTGGATGTGACCGCCAGTGGTTCATTAAAAGGTGATGGATACAAGATAGCAAAAGAAATTAGCAATCGTATGAAATCAGAATTAGGCATAACCGTTAGTATTGGAGTATCCTTTAATAAAATTTTTGCTAAACTTGGTTCTGATTATAAGAAACCAGATGCCATTACAACTATGTACGAAGATGAATTCAAAAGCAAAGCATGGGCACTTCCAGTATCTGATCTTTTATATGTAGGACGGAGTACCAATCAGAAGTTAGCACGATTTGGAATCAAGACTATTGGAGACTTAGCACAAACAGACGAACATTTATTAATGTCACATCTTGGCAAGATGGGTGGTATTCTCTGGGGATTTGCGAATGGCTATGATGACTCACCTGTAAAAATGGAACATACACATGCACCAATTAAATCTATTGGAAATAGCACTACTACTCAAAGAGATTTAGAGAATGATGAGGATGTAAAAATTATTCTTTACATTCTTGCAGAGAGTGTTGCAGCAAGACTTCGAGATAATGGATTTAAGTGCAGGGTGGTGGAAATCAGTGTCAGGGATAATGAACTTTATTCATTTACCAGACAGCATAAGATTGATCATGCCACGAATATTACTGGGGAGATTGCAACCGAAGCGTATCGAATATTCAAGGAAAATTACAACTGGCGAAAGCCAATCAGAAGCGTAGGAGTTCGAGGGGCAGATCTTGTCAACGACAATTACTGGGAACAGATGGATTTGTTTTCTAGTGTAGAGCAAAGAGAAAAACAGATGAAATTGGATGATGCAGTAGATACCATAAGACGACGATTTGGATTTTATAGTGTTCAAAGAGGTCTTATGTACCGTGATAAGAGTCTCTCTTCTGTGAATGCAAAAGAGGATCATACGACTCATCCAATCGGATATTTTGGCTAAAAGGAGGTATTTAAGTATGGCTTATATGAGATACGATTTAAACGATAAACAGAATAAAATCTATGACTTTTTATGTGATTTTCTTAAGGCGCATGGTTTTCCGCCAACTGTAAGAGAAATTGCAGAAATGGCGGGACTTGCTTCAGCATCTAGTGCACATCATTATTTGAAGCAATTAGAAGAAAAGGGATATATCCGCCGAGTAGAAGGAAGTCCAAGAGCAATTGAAATAATGTGAGGAGGTGGTTGTAGCATGGAGAGTGTAAAGGTATATGTGGATGTTACTGCTGAGTTTTCAAAAGAAGGAGTATTAACACCAAAAAGTTTTATATGGAAAGATGGCAAAGTATATGAGATTCAGCGTGTAAAAGATATGCGTCGAGCTGCCAGCATGAAGGCAGGTGGTGTAGGAATGAGATATACATGTGTTGTTGATGGTAGAGAAAGTTATCTTTATTATGAGGACAACAATCTCTGGTTTGTAGAAGGGAAAGCCGGAGCCTGATTATGTGTGGTGACATGTAATCAGTTGGCTTCGAAGATCAGCATATGGTTGGGGCATATTAGACAGGTATGTAACGGAACTCCCACCAGATAAGCTTGCAAAGGTGATTCCCTTTTCCTTTCAAGTACAAAATGTTACTGATGATTTTGTATTGTAAAGGAGCAGACTGAACGATGAGAGAATTAAAACAAATTGAATTTTATTGTAAGAAATGTAGAAAAAGTATGAAAATGGCATATTTACTTACGGGTAATGATGATGAACCTGTTTTAACAGGGATGATTATCAGATGTCATACAAATAGATGTACCAGAGTTATGGTACTAAAAAAGTACACAGAGGGAATGCTGATTGCCCGAGCAGATAATGAAGGGAAAGTATATATCTAAAAAAAATCAGAGCAAAGTTAACATCAGATATAGTAATTGCTATGTAACAAAGACAATTTAATGAAGGCCTCATGATATGGGAGACGTATTGAATTACGGCAAGGCTGATGCTTGCTAAGACGGACTCACCGTGGACGCATGGGAAAGAAACCAGTTTAAGGACTGGACTTTCTCATGCGTCCTTTTTTGTTGCAAAAAAATTCATAGTAGTAGGAGTGATTTTCCATCCTTAAACGTTTATCGAGCCAAACAAACGAAAGGATGGATTTTTATATGGAAAGAGAAGTTAAATTATTTACAGAAGACACTATGAAAGATATGGGAAAAAGAATACAAGATGCAAGAAAAAATAAAGGGTTTAAAGCAATAGATTTTGCCGATATAATAGGTATAGGTAAAGATCAATTATCAAGAATTGAAAATGGTAGAGTTGTTTGTAAATTGGAATATATATATGTTATTGCTCAGTACTTGGAAATATCAACTGACTATTTATTATATGGAAAAGAAAAATATAAAGTAAGCGATGAATTGATTGCGACAAGAAATATTGAAAAAAAGTTGCAAATAATACGTTTGTTAAATGAACTGTAGAGGTGAAGTATGGGAATAATTTTTGTTAATCTTAAGGCTATGGAAAACAGAGATAATTTAAATGTAAAACCACAGGGGGATACTGAACTTGAAAAAGCACAATATGTATATGAATATATAAAGAAAGCTAATGACATAGTCTTTGATGGTGTTATAGTGACGGAATATGGCGCAATAATTAAGTTGATACATGAGACGTATAAGTATGAGAGTAGAACAACGGAGGAATACTGGCAAGATAAGATATCCAAGGACACAATGGTTTATATGATGTTTGAAAATATTGTATTGTCATTTGATTATTTTTTGTACCAGGAAAAAAAGGTATCTGATTTCTATAAATGCCGGACGTATACAGAAGTAAAATTCAACTTTATTTTTAGAACTGATATTAAAGAAGTGAAAAAAATTGACATTATCAAAGATGTGCTTGAATTAGAAAAATTAGATGGAATATCAATATATGATGGTGGAAAAAAACAAGCTGATAAAGATGAAATTACTCAAGAACGCAATAAAATGAAAAAAATATTGTTTACAGATAAGGCTGGTGTGGCAAAAAAACTTGAACAATATTTAGGAATTAAAGAAGATAAAATCAGTAAAGAGAATCGCATTGATTACTATAAGATGGTTTTTTTGCTGTATTACTTGGATAAACACGGAATAGAATATGGAAATAAACAATTTCAGAGGATAAAAATTCTAGATAGTATTACCAAACCAAGACTTCAGCTTGTTGCTAATTTTCTTGAACATACAAATATACCAGAACCGGCTGAGGAACTTGAATTACTAAAGAATGAAATTGTCAAGCATTTATCTTTGAACCAGATAAATAGGATAAATAGAATCTATGTTCAATTGATATATTGCTATGAGACAACATTCCAGTATATAGGTAAGCTTTTAGATGTTCCTATAAATGTGTTTATTGAGGAAAGAGAATTAACAGATATAGAAAATCGTGTTGATAAATGCATGGAAGCAATAAAAAATGTTCAGGAATATGAACAAAAACATACATATGAGGATTCTGTGTGGGAGATAGGGTATTTGAAGTATAAGGCATTTATACGTAGATGTGAAAGAGAGGATTCATATAAGAGTCTAAAATATGCTTATGATTTAGGAAAGCCCGTAGGAAAGATGCTATTCGAACAAACAGCTGATCCAAAGATTCGCTTTTATGAAGTGCCTAAAACAGGTTTGGCAGATTTTATAAAAAGAGAAAGTGAATGGTTTGCGGAGTCAATATCAGGGAAATGTACAAAGAGGTGGGTACAAAATCATACGGAAGATATAGTGAAATTGTGTTCTATTATGGAACGCTTTTTTCGAAGAACAGTTTTTGATGGTTTTCCTTTAACAATGGTAATTGCATCTGCCCAAGCGTTATATGAGGCAAAAACAAAGAAACTTGTATATGAAAACAACTACAAGGGATATTATGGAAATAAAGCTAAATCGTTATATGCTTCATTAAAAAATATAGATGTGAATGAAAATACAGATGCATTTGATTATGCGTGGACTGCTTTAATAAAAAGATGGTGCAACTATAATGAAATTAAATATGGTTTATATGAGCATTCCGTTCGAATAGATCTTAAATTTACGGAGCTGATTCGTAAAGTAGTGGAATTAGATTCAGTAAGTAATATTGATATTTTTGTGGAGGGAATGTTTGCAGAATTAGGTTTACCACAGGAATACAGAATGACTGGAATAAAACAGAAGGTACAGCAAGAGATACAGGAATTAAGTGGGTATGAGTTGATTATTGAGGATATGCGAATACTAAGGGAATTTGAACATGAGAATTTTATAGAATATTTTTGTCACGAATTGACTGAAATAATACAATTTAACGAATATCAATACGATGAGAATATTTTTCAATTTCATTATAACATGAGATATATGGCTGTTAAGTTCGAACAGAACAAAGAGGAAGGAAAAATACGATTACTAGAGATGAAATATCTGCAATTAGGGAATCAGTATAATATGTTTCAAAGAGCAATCGAACTAAAATTGCCTTGGTTTACAGAAGATTTCACAGATTTTTAGCATTGATGTATAAGATATAAAGTGTTATAATGATTTGGACTGAAAGGAATTGTCGGCTTGGGGCGTACAAGTACTTTCAACACATAATTTACAAGCGGGTGGCTACGTACCCTAGAAATATAGAGAATCCATGGTAAGAAGCGCCATTGGGTCAGCAGACAGTGATTTGAAATGTGCTGGACAGCAGGGATTGTTAGGGTGAGAGACCTGGCATATCTGACAGGAATAATTACATAGGAAAAGTATGCAATATAGCAGTTAACTATTAATTTAGTTAGCTGCTTTTTTTTACCCAATTTTATGATTTTTCACGCCCTCGAATGAAGTGTTTAGAAATGATACCTTATATTCAGGAGGTGATAGTATGGCTTCATTTATTGATGAGGACGCCCTCGAATGTGAATGCTGTGGACACATTGGCATGTGGCTCAACGGAGATTTTGATGTTGAGTGTCCAGCCTGTGGTGCAGAATACTCGCTAATCGACGAAGACGAAGAGTAAACAGTAAAGAAATAGTAAAGAAGGAGGTGTTTTAATGCTTCAAGAGAAGCTGTTAAGAGCTATTGACGATAATCAAACATTAGAAATTGCACAACGCATAACAGCTTCTCGTGAAGCTGCACAGATTTCTTCGCAGGAGATGGCGGACTTCGTGGGTCTTAGCTATGAGCAATACAGAAGAATAGAACGTGGAGTAGTGCTTGTAAAAACAGAGCATATAAATGCAATTGTACAAGCATTGGGTGTAACGGCTGATTACATTTTATATGGAGATACAAGCCAAATGAAGCATGATAGCATTTCTGAAATACTAAATGGATTAAGTAAGGAAGAATTAGAGCGTGCAGAGAGAATTCTTATTGCCGCTTTCAAATAAACGACTTCCGAAGTCGTGTTCTGAACAGAAATACGACTTACGCAGTCGAGATACAAAATCTATTGTGTTTTATGATATATATGTGCTCGACGGAGTATACCACTTGAGAGTGGATGCGCAGAAGCTCTCCTAATCAAATTCAGAATAGGAGAATATTACAATGAAACACAAGATTTTAAGAATGAAAAATGAACAGCAGGCAGAAGCAAAAGAGACAAGAGTGCCAAAAGGACAGGGTGTCATCTTCATTAAAACCCGCAGGTCAGATGACAAGATTCATGTACTAGTTACTGAGATGCTTGAGGTAGCAGATGCAACAGGTGTTGAAATGGTTGATATCATCGTAGATGAATTAGCAGGTGGAGATATTGATCGTGAATCTGTGGACAGGTTAAGCGATTGGATTGAAAACTCAGGCGTTGGTATTATTTTTGTAAAGTCAATCACAGACCTTTCAAATGATGTAGATGATCTGGACAAGTTCATAGAAAAGGCTATGTACTTTGGCATGATAATTGTGGATTTCACTGAGAAGGCAATCATCGCACCATATTTACCAGAGGGCGATGAAGAATAATGAAAGAAAAGGTTGTTAGCTGCTGGGGGTATCCCCTGGCACTCAGCCGATGCAATTTTATAAACACCGAGTGGGGAACTATTGTGTATAGCCAGTGTGGTGATTTTCTTGGTAAATATGAAACGGAATCGGCAGCTTATGAAGAAGTCAAAGCAATGATTGAAGAAAGAGCGAGGAATGGAGGTCTGATTGGATATGTTGAATAAATATGATGGATATACAGTTGGACCGAATCTTCGCCAGCTTAGAAAAGATAAAAAGTTATCCGTGTATCAGGTAAGCGAATTGACAGGATTAAGTAATTCCAGTATTAACCAGATTGAACAGGGTGGAAGAGGTCTAAGTATGAATGGATTATACCTTTTAATGGATGCTTATCAGTGTGATGCAAATAAACTTCTTAATATAGAAGAAACGGATACCAAGATGAATAAAAATGAGGATTCAATAGACAGCAGATTATCGGAACTACCTGTTGAACAACAGAATTATTTAAGACACATATTTGAATTTATGATTGAGCAGGCAACAGGGCTTGTATCTTAGTGGAGGTTATATTATGAGTAGAAGAAAAAAGAAAGAACCTATTATTGAGGTTATCGCATACTTATCAACTACTGGACCATTATGGGAAACAAAAAAGCGTGAGAAAAATCAGGAACGCTACATTAGAGAATATGCAAGAGCACACAATGTTAAGATTGTAGGCATTATGAGAAGAAATGGTCTTGGTCAGGGTGACTGCAATCAGCAGTTTGAGAAGATTGCGCAGCTCATTCGACAGAAGAGAGTGGAAGGAGTCATTGTGGCTAATATGATGGCAATTTCCTTAGATATTCCAGATGCTTATTACAAAGTCGGAAAGATTAAGGCAGTAGGTGGTGCGATTATTACAGTGGATGAAGGTTCGCTGGGGATGAATGTAAAAGACAGGGAGGAAGTATAGTTATGAAGAGTAAAAATTATTATAAAGAGTACAAAAGAGGACAGGTTGTATATGTAGATTTTGGATGGAAGCCAAATGGTGTCCAGGGATTCATTAGACCTGCGGTCGTGGTTTCAGCTGATGCAAGTAATCATTGCAGAGCACCACAGGTTACAGTGTGCCCATTAAGCTCTAAATTAAAAGATATTAAGGTGCATGTGAAAATTAATCCATTGGATGTAAATGGACTTCACCTTCATAAAATCTCTGATTTTATGCCAGAGGATATGCAAACTGTATCAAAGAGTGCAATCAGGGGACACATTGGGTATATTACGGTGGCTTCTAATGTAATGGAGGAAATTGATAAATCATTGATTACACAACTTTCCTTATGGGAGACAGCAAAAAAACTTGTGAGGGAGGAGCTGCTTCATGGAGAGAGCAAAGAGGAAAAAATTTGTTAGATATGCGGAAGGTGCAGAACTGTATTCTATGGGACTGACAAAGTTTCAAGAGTTGGCAAAAGACGCAAAAGCCTGTTACAAAATCAATCAGCTTGTACTCGTGAATTTGGATGTAATTGATGAGTATTTAGAGACATTCAGAATAACGGAAGACAGCTTCTATAAATAAATATGGAGAGAGATAGAGAAACTTGTACTTTAATGCTTGACTTTATGACGGACAAAAAGTATAATCATGATATGAGGAGGTGCAACATGGCAAGAACTGGTAGACCAAAGAGTGATGATCCGATGGATAAGAAAGTCAGTGTGAGATTCACGAATGAAGAATATGAGATTTTGCTAGAGTATGCAAAGAATCATGAATTATCTGTAACGCAAGCGATAAAAATGAGTTTGAGAATGAACATATTATCAACTCAGAAATAGTGCAAGCTCTCTATCCCTCGGAAGGAGGAAAAGATGGCAGCACGAAAAGATGGAAAAGGACGAGCATTACGCAAAGGTGAGTCGTATCGTAAGAGTGAGGGAAGAACGAGATATTCCTACTGTTACACTGATCCATTTGGAAAAAGGAAGTATATTTATTCCAATAACCTGGCAACTCTTAGAGAAAGAGAAGAACAGCTTATAAGGAATCAGATGGATGGATTAGATGTGTATGTAGCAGGAAGTGCCACACTTAATTATGTGTTTGACCGTTACCTATCAACAAAGACAGAATTAAGAAGTACAACGTATTCCAATTATCGGTACACATGGGATCATTTCATTAAAGATGGATTTGGCAAGAAGAAAATAGGAGATGTGAAGTATTCAGATGTGTTAGCCTTTTACAATCATTTAATCACGGAATTGGGATTGCAGGTAAATACACTGGAAAGTATCAATACAGTATTGCATCCAACCTTTCAACTTGCAGTCAGAGATGATATTATAAGAAAGAATCCAACTGATGGTGCATATGCGGAGATTAAGAAACGAAATGGTGGAAGTCGCAAGACAAGACATGCTCTTACTGTAGAGCAGCAGCGTTCCTTTATGCAATATGTAGCAAAGAATCCGATATTTTATGTGTGGTATCCGTTCTTTATGTTATTGCTAGGAACAGGATGTCGAATTGGAGAAGCCATTGGACTTCGCTGGGATGATGTTGATATGGAGAAGCGCCTGATTAGTATCAACCATAGTTTGACATACTATCCAAGGCGTGAGGAAACCTATGTATGTGAGTTTAGGGTATCAAAGCCTAAGACAGAAGCAGGTGTCCGGACAATTCCAATTATGGAACAGTTATATCAGATTTTATTGCAGGAACGTGAGAGACAGAAACAAGAAGGATTCTGTAGTAATGAAGTAGATGGAATGACGAACTTCATATTTACGAATCGCTTTGGAAACCCTCATAATCCGGCAGCAGTAAACAGAGCCATTAAGCGTATAGTTGATGCACATAACGCAGAAGAAGAAATTAAGGCAAAAAAGCAGAAGCGAGAACCAGTAATGTTACCTAGATTCTCATGCCATATATTCCGTCATACATTTGCTTCAAGATTTTGTGAGAACGAGACAAATGTGAAAGTTATTCAGGAAGTTATGGGTCATGCGGATGTATCAACAACCATGAACATTTACGCTGAGGTTAATGAAAGTATTACAAGACAATCGCTTGAGAATTTAGCAAAAAATATGGATGTTTTTTAGGGAAGAGCCACTGTTAAATGCAACTTTCCAAAAGGACAGCAAAAATAGAACAAGGACATCAATTGGACATCAAAAAGCCATGAAAACGGGAATAAATGCGAATGAATTTGAAGAATTGTAGAGGTACGATTTAAAGCAATACAAAGAAGTTCGTAGGAGTGTAGTTAAACTCCAACAAAATTCCCGACAATGAAGAGCTTAGATAAATAAAATAGTGAAAATCATGGAAGCACCATTGCTTATAGAATTAAATATAGGTAATGGTGTTTTTCTAAGAGAAGTTATTTACAAATCTATTTCTATTCAAGGCAATAGGAGTTTAAGCGAATAGTGAATTGGATATAATTCTGACAGAACCACGATAAGAGGTTGTTATACAGTACAATGTGAAGGGGCATAGGAAGGTAGAATGCCGCTTACTGTGTAGCAACTTTTTTCTAGTGCAATTAGGCAGTTTTACTAAATTTGATGCGTAAGTAAGTAAAAAAAGAGAGATTTTTTCCTATTTTAGTTTGATAACTTGCTGACTGACTTAGTTTGTAGTAACATAAGAGAAAGAAAAAATGAGGAATTTCAGATGAGAAAAAGTAAGAAGATTAGCATAGTTTCCATACTATTACTTATTATAATGTTAGTAATTGGACAGTATGTATATACGACTGACCAACGAAAGCAAGCAGAAGGAAACAAGGCAACATCCGCAGAGGTCACTGATGATCCGCTAATGAAGGTTCATTTCATTGATGTAGGTCAAGCGGATTGTATTTTAGTCGAACATAATAAGAAGTACATGCTGGTGGATGGAGGCAATAATGCCGATAAAGATGTTATACTTGATTATTTAGATGACCTAGGTGTAAAAGAGTTTGAAGCTGTTATTATGACTCATCCACATGAAGACCATATTGGAAGCATTGACTCTGTCATTCGGGAATTTAAGGTTAAGAAGATTTATGCGCCAAAAAAAGAACATACTTCAAAAACATATGAAGATGTACTAAAGGCAGTAATGGAAACCGGAAATACTCTCCATGCACCAAAACCTGGAGAGAGTTTTCGCTTTGGTGCTGTTACTGTAACATTTTTAGCACCGGGAAGAGATTATGAAAATGAACTAAATAATTGGTCAATTGGAATTAAAGTAAGTAATGGGAAACACTCATTTGTAATGTGCGGTGATGCTGAGAAGGAAGCCGAGGAGGATATGCTAGCTACTAAGCTTGATTTGAGTGCAGACGTATTAAAACTGTCTCACCATGGAAGTAATACCTCATCAACGAAAGAATTTGTGAAAGCAGTGAATCCAAAGTATGCTGTTATTACAGTAGGGAAGGATAATTCCTACGGACATCCAAGTAAAAGCACAATCAAGATGCTTAAGGAGTATAAGATTCCTTATTTCCGTACCGATGAACAAGGTACTATTGTTATAACATCGGATGGAAAACAACTAACGTGCAATGTAACTCCGATGTTATAACATCGGATGGAAAACAACTAACGTGCAATGTAACTCCGATGAAATAACCTCGAATGGATTACAATGTATCACCATTTGACTTACATTCGAGGGAACACTAGAGTTATAAAAATATGTAACATGTCATCTAAGAACGAACATCATATGGAGAACAATTGTCTCTTAATGCATCTCCGATACAATAATACTTGAAAGCAAGGAGCTAGTTTATGAAATATATTATTGACAGATTTGAAGGAACCTACGCAGTCTGCGAGGATGAGAAAAAGGATATGGTGAATATTCCAAAGTATAAACTTCCAATGGAAGCAAAGGAGGGTGACTTACTCATTGATGATAACGGCATCATACGGATCGATGATAGAGAAGCGGATGAAAATCGTAAAAAGATGAATCAGATGATGAGCAAGTTGTTCAAATAAGATGGGAATGTATTACAGAATATTTAAATTTTTAAAAACTATCGATATTCAAAAATCATTGTGATATAATATTTACGTTACACTGCCTGTATTATGCGGTAATTGCTTTTTTGCGAAGATGGAATATATCAGTTAAAATAGGTGAAAAATAGAGGTAACTGTTCGATTGCATTCATATTGAGCAGTTACTTTGATACATATCTTCGCAATGAAGTTAGTGAGAGGTATAGGATTCAAACCTCACTGTGCGCAAAGCGCAATGGGTAAGAATGTAAGGAGGCGCGAAATGCTAAATAACAGGAAAATTAGGTTGATGACTAAACTTGCTGCCTATGAGAATGAGGAGGGCAAAGAGGACATTCGACTTAGTAAGTATTATAAAACAGATTATGTCAGACTTCAGGTATTAAAATCTATTACAGCAACCGCTTTTGGTTATTTGTTGTTACTATTTATGATTTTTATCTATAAGTCAGAGTATTTGATTGAGAATGCGGTTTCATTGGATTATCGCTCCATTGGAATGACAATTCTTGGATACTTTATAGTATTACAAACAATATCAATCATCGGAACCTTGATTGGGTACTCAATAAAGTACGATCGTTCAAGGAAAAAATTATCCAAGTATTTTAATTTATTAAAAAGGCTTCGTATCATTTATAAAGAGGAGGATGGTAGCCTTATGAATGAGTCACAAAGGGAGGATACTTCATTATGATGCAAATTCTTGAATTTCGTGAGAAACTTCGCGAAATCTATCAAAAATATCAGAACTACTTAAATCCAGCGATAAAATTTATCGTCGCATTGATTGTATTTATGGTAATTAATAAGGCAATCGGATATGATGATAAGCTTAATAAGATCACCATTGTCTTACTATTATCGGTGGTAAGCGCGGTAACTCCATCCGCTATCTTAGTATTGTTAGCCATGGTATTATCCTTAGCACATGTCTACTCGGTAGCACCGTTACTTGCTATATTATTGGTGTTTATTTATATCATATTATATTGCTTTTTTATAAGATATACTCCAAGTTTCGGGTATGTAGTATTAGGTATTCCGATTTTGTATGCACTTCATATTCCATATACAGTACCGTTATTACTTGGGCTAATTGCTAGTCCAATCACAATACTACCAGCTTCTTGTGGCGTGGCAATCTATTATATTATCCATGTTATTCAAGAAGAAGTAGCTACCGCAACAGATATTACCAGTATGGATGATATATTCCCGGTATTTATTAATATTATTGATAAGATCGTTGCTAACAAACAAATGATTATGTCAATTATTGTCTTTGCATTAGTAATAGCAGTAGTTTATGTAGTACGTCGATTAAAGATTGAGTATGCGTTTGAAATCGCAATCGGTGCTGGTACTGTAACCACCATAATTGGCTTTTTAATCGTAGACCTTCGACTTGACATACCAAAACAGATTGGTACAATGATTTTAGGAACCTTGATTTCTGCTGTAATTGTAGTTGCGATTCAATTTTTCCGTAGAGTGCTTGATTATACTGCTGTAGAAAATGTTCAATTTGAAGACGATGATTACTATTATTATGTAAAAGCAGTTCCTAAAATTAAAGTTAGTATGACCAACGTTAAAGTGAAGAGAATTAATGCACAACGTGGTTCTGAAGAAGAAATTGACGATTCCTTTGAGGATGATGACGAAGATAAAAGAGAAATGGAACGTCGCATTCGTGATAATCAAGCAAGAGAAGCAAGATTACAAGACAATATGAATCGAAGACGATAAGAAAGATACGATTAGGGTGGGGATGTAAGCATGGAATCAATTAAGACGTTTATACAAGACTATTTGGTACGCCTTTCTTTACCGAAATTAAAGATAACGGATATCATTGAGATATTCTTACTGGCATTCTTAATCTATAATGTGATTAAGTGGGTAAAGACAACACGTGCATGGTCCTTAATGAAAGGATTAGTGATCTTGTTTGTCTTTTGGGTCATTGCCTACATCTTTAACTTTAATGTGATAATCTGGATCTTTGTGAATACGATTAACGTTGGTATCATAGCATTAATTATCGTATTCCAGCCAGAGTTTCGAAAGGCGTTAGAACAACTTGGACAAAAGAGTATCGTCTCTCCGTTGTTCTATCTAAGTGAAACCAAAGAAAAACCAGAACGATTTTCTGATGAAACACTGAATGAGTTGGTAAGGGCAACTTTTGAATTAGCGAAGGCAAAAACTGGTGCTTTGATGGTAATTGAGCAAGAGGTATCATTAGGTGAGTTTGAGCGAACTGGTATTGCCCTCGATGCGGTATTAAGTAGTCAGTTATTAATTAATATTTTTGAACACAATACACCGCTCCATGATGGTGCTATCACCATACGGGGAAATAGAATTACAGCAGCAACTTGTTATCTACCGCTCTCAGACAATATGAGACTATCAAAAGATTTAGGAACAAGACACCGTGCTGCGGTTGGTATTAGTGAGGTAACAGATAGTTTTACAATTATCGTTTCGGAGGAAACAGGTAAGGTATCGATTGCAAAGGGCGGTCAATTAATCCGTAGTGTTGATGGGGATTATTTAAGGGCTAAACTTTCGGAGATACAAAAAAAGGCACCGAGCGAAGTAAAGAAGATAAAGCTATGGAGGGGAAAGAGAAAGAATGAAAAAGGTACTAACTAGAAATATAGCGCTTAAAATCATATCTTTCCTTATCGCTGTCTTATGTTGGGTGATGATTATGAATATCTCAGACCCCTACATAATCAGTACGATTGATGATATTGAAGTTCAAACCATCAATACGGAGACTATGGAACAACATAACAAGCGTTATGATGTGGAGTCTGGCGATATTATCTCAATAAAGGTTCGAGGAAAACGTTCGATTATCGACGGATTAAAGAATACTGACTTTATAGCGGTCGCTGATTTTAATGAAATGTCTATGGTGAATGCAGTGCCAATTCACGTATCACCAAAGGAATCATACAAATACAATGCCGATGAAATTGAGATATTAGAGCAAACTCAGATGATGACATTGACACTGGAAGAACTGGATACGCAAACCTTTCGGGTTAACGTAAGACAAACGGGAGAGGCGAAGGAAGGGTACTATGTCACGGAATTAATCGCTAATCCTAATATTATTGAAATCTCTGGGTCTAAGAAGAAGATTGCTAAGATTAAGGATGTTGTCGTAGAGATTAACGTAGATCAAGCAAGTAGCTCTTATCAAGTTATGTCAAACCTTATTGTTTATGATGAGAATGGGTATATTATTGACACGGAAAAACTGGATTTTGAAACCAAGGAAGTAACAGTGGATATTACTGTTTTACCAACAAAAACAATACCTATTCAAGTATCACCGATTGGTACTCCTGCCTATGGTTATAAATGCACCGATGTTGTGTGGGAACCAAAAAACATTACAATCGCTGGTGAGCAGAAAGATTTGGATAAGATCTACTGGTTAAAGCAGCAGATCGACATTAGCGGGAAGAAAGAAACCTTCCCAGAGAAAAGAAATATTGAAACCATCTTAGAAGATGCATATCCTGGAGTATATACCTTAGTTGATGAAAGCAATACCTTTGATATTACTGTGAAAATTGATCGATTGGAAAGTAAAGATTTATCTGTACGTATGTCGGATATTCAGGTGAAAAACCTAGATAGTGATTATGAGGTTATTTTTAAGACACTTGGAAATATTAATGTACGTGTCATGGGTGTTTCAGAATCTTTAAGTGAAGTATCTGCGCTAACGATACGGCCATATATTGATTTATTGAATTATGGACTGGGAACCCATTCGGTTACAGTACAGTATAAGGCGAATGATCAACTCACAATTCAACCAGTTACCATTAGTGTTGAGGTAGTGGAGAGAGAATAAGAGTGAAATAAAAGTCGATGGTGACTATAGTGACTAGGGAGTGTCGTAGGTGAATCTATGACACTCCCTAGGCAATACTCTATCATAGAGGTTAGGCCAGGAATGGAGGTAGAAATGATAAGCGGTAAGGTTGTAATCAAAAGCGAAACAGGTCTTCATCTTAGACCAGCCGGGGATCTATGTAAATTAGCAATGGAATTTCCATGTAAAATAGAATTAAAAATAGGCAATCGTACCGTAAATGCAAAAAGCGTATTGGGTGTTTTGTCAGCTTGTATTAAGTTTGGTGATGAAGTTGAGGTAATCTGCGATGGGGAGAATGAGGAGGAAGCATTTGACAAGATGGTAGATGCTCTTGAATCAGAATTTGTAGAATATCACGAAAAATAACTTAAAATATCGAACAATTTGTGCTGAATTTCGAATGACTTATAAAACAAGTGTTGATATAATAATCGAAAGGTATTCGGGGAGAGAGCGAAAGATAAATCATTCATTCAAAAGTTTGTGTCTGCGCTGCAACCACAAACTAGATAAGAAAAGTGCAGCGCAGAGATGAGGTAAAGCATGATTAATTATAAGAGGTATCAGAAAAATCCTGTCGTTACGTATCAAGAACGTGAATGGCCAAGCAAGGAGATAACCAAAGCACCAACATGGTGTAGTGTTGATTTAAGAGATGGCAATCAAGCTTTGATTGAACCAATGGTTGTGGAAGAAAAAATAGAGTTTTTTAACCTTTTAGTTAGATTAGGTTTTAAGGAAATAGAAGTTGGATTTCCAAGTGCATCTCAAATTGAATATGATTTTTTAAGGCAGTTAGTTGACCGTAAATTAATACCGGATGATGTTATCATTCAGGTTCTAGTACAGTGTAGAGATCATTTAATCAAAAAAACCTTTGAGGCACTGGAAGGAGTAAAACAAGCGGTAGTACATATTTACAACTCAACCTCTACTCTGCAGAGAGATGTTGTATTTCACATGAATCGTGAAGAAATCATTCAAATTGCAGAGCAAGGAACGAGGTTAGTTAAGGAATATGCAAAGGATTTTGAGGGTAAAATCATATTAGAGTATTCACCGGAGAGTTTCACCGGAACGGAGCTCGATTTTGCTTTAGAAATCTGTACAGCGGTTCAAGATATTTGGGAACCGTCAATAGAGAATAAGATAATACTTAACCTACCTGCTACGGTGGAGATGAATACACCGAATGTATATGCAGATCAGATTGAATGGATGTCAAAGCATTTGAAAAACAGAGAAAGCATTATTTTAAGTGTACATCCTCATAATGACAGAGGAACGGGAGTAGCTAGCACAGAGTTAGCGATCTTAGCTGGTGCGGACCGAGTGGAAGGTACCTTATTCGGTAACGGGGAACGTACTGGTAATGTGGATATCTTAACGATTGCATATAATATGTTTTCGCAAGGAATTGATCCTAGGCTAAACATTGAAAATGTAAATGAGATCATTGAAATCTATGAACGCTTATGTAAAATGCAAGTACATCCAAGACATCCATATGCAGGAAAATTAGTATTTACTGCATTTTCCGGGTCCCATCAAGATGCGATTAATAAGGGAACCAAAGCCATGAAGGATAGAAATCAGGAATATTGGCAAGTACCTTATTTACCGGTTGATCCTGCAGACATTGGCAGATGCTATGAACCGATTGTACGTATTAACAGTCAATCAGGTAAAGGCGGTGTTGCTTTTATTATGGAAACTTACTATGGATATAAGCTTCCTAAGGCAATGCACAAGGAATTTGCGGATGTCATTCAACGAATATCCGAAAAGCAGGGAGAAGTAGCTCCAGAGCAAATTATGCAGGAATTTAAAACCTGTTATCTGGAACGAAAGGAACCACTTCATTTCGTACGCTGCAAGATGGAGGATGTGTCTGATTCTAATGATACCTATGATACCATTGTTACAGTAACTTACCTTAACAATGGAGAAGAAAAAGTATTTAAGGCTACTGGCAATGGTCCAATTGATGCAGTACATCATGGATTACAAGAAGTTGTCGGAAAGAAGATAAAGATTCTTGATTATAGTGAGCATGCTCTTGGAGAAGGAGCGAATGCTAGGGCAGCAGCCTATATACATGTAATGGATAAGGAATCCGGGAAAGCCGTATTTGGTGTTGGTACCAGTTCCAATATTACAAGAGCTTCTTTACGAGGCTTATTCAGCGCAATTAACAGGTTGTATTACTTATAGTAGGATGATCAGAAGTTTATTTTAGAAACTTATGATGAAGGGTGCGTTCTTTCACCTTAAGTCCAATGATTGGAACGCAGGTTTAGTTCCGATTATATTTAGTAGTAACGTATGCTGCTACATAATCTTATCTATTGACATATCCTTACTTGAATGAGATACTGTCTCTGGTAGATTATGTAGCAAATTTTTTCGTAACGTCTTTTTACGTTTGGCTTTAGACAATCCGTTTATTTGAAATCCTGTTAGAAATTTTATAGGCTAACTAAGGAGTTTTGTACCTTATAAATCCTCGGTACAAGCTTTCTATTCGTAAAAGCGTGAGTAAGAATGGAGGATAATTTGAAAAGAATATTCAGCAATTTTAATAAGTATAGATACTTACTAGGAGAACTAGTAAAAAAAGATATTAAATTAAAGTATCGAAATTCGGTACTTGGATTATTATGGACTTTACTAGAACCATTATTGACAATGATAGTATTGACGATTGTATTTACTACGTTAATGGGACATGATACACCAAATTTTCCAGTGTTTGTACTATGTGGACGTTTGTTATATTCCTATTTTTCCAATGGTACCAAGCTGGCTTTAAAGTCAATTCGTAGAAACAGTGCAATGATAAGAAAGGTTTATGTACCAAAGTATATATATCCACTAGCCTCAACCTTATCAGGTTTTGTAACATTTATGATTTCATTAAGTGTTTTAGTTGTAGTGGCAGTCGTACAGAATATAAAACCTACGTGGCATATTTTTGAAGCTATCATACCTATGTTAACTTTACTTATATTAACGGTAGGTACTGGATTTATTTTAGCAACCTTAGGTGTATTCTTTAGAGATACAGAATATCTATGGGGTGTTATCCTAATGCTTATTATGTATGCTTCCGCTATTTTCTATAATCCATCAAAGATACTTGCAAGTAACAATGCGTGGATTTTAAAATACAACCCACTGTTTGGTATTATTCAAAATTTCCGTAACGCCATCTTAGGACAACCCATGAACACGAAGTATTTTCTGTATTCTGCTACATTTAGTGTTGTTGTGCTTATTGTTGGTGTGTTCATGTTTTATAAGAAACAAGATAAGTTTGTATTATATATTTAAAGCTGTCATGAGCGTATGTGAAAATAAAATTTTTTTCAACCAAAAGTTTTATAGTTGCGTTCTACTCGCATTAGTTTCACCAATAACCATACGCAGGAATGAGGATTAATATGTATTACTGGCTGAGAGGTTACTAGTGATGTGTTTTACGAAACAGTAACCTGGAATAGCAACTGAATGGAGGAACAATGGATAATAACATAGCATTAAAAGTAAATAACGTTGGTGTTAGATTTAATATGAGTGCAGAAAAAGTTGACAGTATGAAGGAGTATGCTATTAAGCTATTTAGAAGAGAACTTCGTTACAATGAATTCTGGGCTCTAAAAGAAGTATCATTTCAGGTAAAAAAGGGACAGCGTGTCGGCATCCTAGGTTTAAATGGTGCAGGTAAAAGTACTTTATTAAAAGTAATCGCTGGTGTGCTAAAAGCAACCGAAGGATCGGTAACAAAGAATGGGAATATTGTACCATTACTTGAGCTTGGAGCAGGATTTGATAAAGAATATACTGGTGCAGAGAATATTTATTTATATGGAGCAGTGCTTGGCTATTCCAAAAGTTTTATAAGGGAGAAGTATAATGAAATTGTTGAGTTCTCTGAGTTAGGAGATTTTATTAATGTACCATTAAAAAACTACTCCTCCGGTATGAAAGCCAGACTTGGATTTTCCATAGCAACGGTGGTAGAACCAGAAATTCTAATTTTGGATGAGGTATTATCGGTAGGTGATGCCAAATTCAGAAAGAAAAGTGAAAAGAAAATAAAAGATATGTTTGACAAAAAAATTACTGTTTTGTTTGTATCACATAGTCTTGCCCAAGTACGATCTTTATGTGACCGCGCTATTATCATTGAGAAAGGTAGACTTGTTGCACAGGGAGATTCAGAGACTATATGTAATTTATATGAGCAGAGGTTGAATAAATAATAGTAACTTACAATAAAGATACAATGGAGGACTCACATGGAAGCCTTAATCCGAGAGGGAAAACGAACATTACTCAGTTTGATTCATAGCGTACAAGCAAGAGTGGATGCATATCGTGTCAACGCTTTATTAGAAAATTATGATCCTTCTGTTGTGAAAAATGTTCCACCTAAGCAAGTAAAAACAATCTGCTTTTTATTAACTCGTATGGTTCGTTATGTTGGTGGGCAGACATCGGTGTTACGCTTAGGAACAGAACTTTCAAAACAGGGATATCACGTATATTATGCGGTATATAAGTCACAAAGCAAGGAAGAGATGGAGTATGTTGCTAAGTGTAATCTACCAGGAGTTCAAGGAACTTTCTTAACTGCTGCCTCCTTTCGAAAATTTAATGAGAAAAAATGTCCTGATGTTGTGGTTGCTACTGGTTGGGATACCGTATCGCATATTAAGAAACTAGGTAGTTACAAGATGTATTATGTTCAGGATTACGAACCATACTTTTATACCTTTGGCGAAATGTTTTTAATGGCGAAAAAAACATATGAGCAGGGCTTGCATATGGTAAGTTTAGGTGCTTGGAATAAGCAGATGATTGAGCGGGAGTGCAAACTTGTTTCCCCAATTGATATTGTTGATTTCCCATATGAAAGAGCAGAATATCCATTGAAGGAGCGAGATTTTGACAGCTACCCACACAAAAAAGAGATCGTAATTGCAGTCTATCTTAAATATTATGGAAAGCGCCTTCCTTGTGTGGTTCAATATATGATTGAAAAAGTTAGTAAGATGCTATCAAAAGATGGAATTAAACTTACTGCGAAGTATTATGGTGAAGCGAAAACCTTTAAGGTACGGGGTGGAGAAAATATAGGTATGTTAAACAAACAAGAGCTACGGTCTCTTTATGAAGAGGTAGATTTTGGACTAGTAGCATCCATGACAAATATCTGTACCGTACCCTATGAGATGTTAGCGACTGGATTACCGCTCATTGAATTTAGTGAGGGTACCTTTGAGTATTTTTTCCCTAAGAATTGTGCTACGTTAGTTGAGATGTCCCCAGAAGATTTATATCACAAATTAAAAAGTGCAATTTCTACTCCAGAGGTTCTTAGAGAGCAACAAAAGAATGCACAAGAATACTTAAATACGCTAAGCTGGGAAAAGACAGGAAAGCAGTTTGGTGAGATTTTGGAGCGATTATGAGAGAAAGAATGAAAAGGCTAATGCCAAAACCTCTCATTGAACTATATAAAGGAATACGGTATGGCTTCATTACCGTATTCTTTTATCTGTTTCGACTCTTTCCGATTAAGAAGAATCGGATCGTTTTAATGAATGTATGGGGATTTGGCGATAACGTGAAATATGTGACGGAAGAGCTTATAGGCAGAAAGAAACCTTATGAGCTTATTTTTATATGCAATCGTCCAGAGAATGTTACAGTCTCTAACTTAGTAACGGTGAAAAAGACCAATACACTATCGGCAATCTATGCACTTGCTACCGCTAAAGTGTGGGTTGAAAGTAACCGAAAAGAAGGTTATATCAAGAAGCGAAAAAAACAGTATTATATACAGCTGTGGCATGGAGGATTTGCTCTTAAGAAAATAGAAGGTGATTGTGAAGAATATCTAGGGGAAACTTATATTAAGCGTGCAAAAAAGGATTCTTTAATGACGGATTTGTATGTATCCAATAGTACTTATTGTACAAAGATGTACCGAAGGGCGTTTTGGTTTCACGGTGAGATAGCAGAGTGGGGAAGCCCAAGAATGGATCTTTTGCTTTCTGAAAATGAGCACCGAAAGAATCGGATAAAGCGTGACTTAGGAATTGATAAGAAGAAAAAGATTGTTCTGTATGCACCAACTTATCGTAATTCAAAGGATACCTCGGTCTATGAACTTAATTATGATGCTCTTTGCATGGAATTATCGAAACGATTTGGAGGAGAGTTCATTGCAATTGAGAGACTTCATCCACTGGTGAGAGAGCAGAGCTCACAGTTAAAGAAGCAAGGAGATCGTATTGATGCAAGTTCCTATAAAGATATGTATGAACTGATGTTAATCTCTGATGTTCTAATTACTGATTATTCCAATACCATGTTTGAATTTGCTTTGATGAATCGTCCTGTCTTTTTATACGCGAAGGATTATATGCACTATAATAAAGAGAGAGGTTTCTACTTTGACTTCCCTACACTTCCGTTTTCAATTGCTTATACGCAGGAAGAGTTATTCGAGAAGATTCGAGATTACGAGGATTCTAAACGAGATATAGTACAGCTATTTCTAGAAGAACTGGAAGTGAAGGAAACCGGAAAAGCTTCAATCAAAGTTGCGGATCGTATCGAGCAGGTAATAAAAAGAGCTGATAGTAAAAAATAAGTAATATAGTTGATAAAGGGAAATGACGTCTGTCAGAAAACAGTTATAAGAGAAAAAGACCAAGTGACGAACTGCCCCCAATAAGTTAGAACTGATATAATCTAACTTATTGGGGGCAGTTATGGGTTTGAACCTTTGCTCTTTTACTTTGAATAGTAGGAATTCTTGTTTTCAGAATTACCTAATCTACGTTTACTCTTTTTTACAGCATTACTTAACAACTTTGTGTTGTGATTTATGGCTGTGGTTCTCTTGTGATTTCAGGAATTCTATCATCTTCTTCCTTTGGAGTCTCTGTTGGAGTAATTGTTTGGTTCTCCGTTGTATTTGCTTGTAAGACTACATCCACATTCATTTCTTTGTATTCTCCATTAATCAGACGCATTAGTGTTATCTTAACGGTTGTGCCATATCGATAGGAGTTAACCGCCTCTCTTAATTCATCACCTGTTTTGACCGTTGTTCCATTTACCGCAGTAATGATATCGCCCTGATAGATGCCTGCACTTTCAGCGGCACCACCTTCCACTAATTTATATACATATGCTCCTACTGGCCAATTATAAGCATTTGCGTATTCTTCATTTACATCCTGAGGGTAAATGCCAAGATAACCTTTTTCATCTTCAGCAAGAACTTCACGATTCATTAACTCATCTACGATTGGGTAGGCTTTCGAAATTGGAATTGCATACCCCATACCTTCTACATCTGTGCTAGCAAGTTTTGCAGAATTGATACCGATAACTTCACCTTTGATGTTGATTAGAGCACCACCACTGTTACCAGGATTAATTGCAGCATCCGTCTGAAGAACTTCTAATTTGCTACCAGTATCCACAGTAATCTCACGTTCTTTAGCGCTAATATAACCAACAGTAACAGTCTGACCATAGCCAAGGGCATTACCGATAGCAATCGCCATTTGTCCTACCTTTATATCATCGGAATTACCAAGCTTTGCAACTTTTATTTGATCTAGCGTTTCCTTCTTAAGTTTGCTTACATCAATAGAAATAACTGCAAGATCAGAAGAGGAGTTACGTCCCTTTATTGTGGCTTCTGCGGTTGACTCATCAATAAAAGTAACAAGAATCTTCTTTGCATCAGCAACTACATGGTTATTGGTAGCAATCAGTAATTCTTTATCAGTTTTGCCAATAATAATACCAGAACCACCACCGTCTAATTCCTGACCATATTCCTGCCCCCAGATGTTAAATGTCTGATTTACGGTACTGGTAATCGCTACGGTAGCAGGTATCGTCTGCTCTATAATATCGGATACGTCGGTACTTTGTATATTGACGTTTTCTGATACGATAGTGGAGGCAAGTTTATTATCCTTGCTAACAGGATCAAGATTTAATCCATTACTATTTAAGAAAGAACCATTCCCTTGAGAATTATTATCATAACTTCGATATAATGCATTGCAGCCAAGGAAAGTTAAAGAAGCAATAACACCAAAGGATACCGCTTTTAAAAGAAATCCTGTAGCTTTACCAACATTTGATTTTTTCTTATTAGGAGGGATATCGCCTGTTGGAGGTATATCATGAAAGCTTGGGCTTCCTTGATTATTAAAGTTTTGAGAGTATGAAGTTTGTTCATAGCTATTATTATAATTTGTCTCTCCATTCTGGGAGGAGGTATTGGTAGCGTTTTGATTTTGACCTATTTGTTCGGCCCAGAAGCTGTAGGTACCTTGAGACTTTTCCTGATTTTCGTTTGTATTACCAAAACTTGAATTGTTCTCTGCCATATTAGATTACTCCTTTATACATAAAATAGTACTTGCATATTTAACAAAAGTGTCTATAATTGAAATCTGATGAATCAGCGGATGCTGTTTTGGATTTCTTTGTTCCATAGTATCAATAGTTTGTGAATATAATGTGAAGAAATGTTTAAAAATCTATATATTTGTAAACTATCTGATATAATCAGTATAGTACTTTTATTTGGCTACTTGATTTTATAGTAAGAAATACTTAAGTTAGTTGCAATAATTTTGCCATAAATTTCAATTATTTTAAATATGACACATATGGCAGTATTCTTACTTTTCGTTTAGATAATATGATGATCAGACTCATTAAAAGGAGTAATGAATGATAAAAGATAATCAAAAAACATTGAACCAATTTCATATAATTATTGATGGTATATTAATTATTTTAGCCTATATATCAGCCTATTTCTTACGATTCTATGTTTTAAGTGAAATTCCGTTATTTCGATTGGATTTTGAAGAGAAGTTCTATAATTTGACTTATTTGGTACGCTATTTATATGTATTAGTACCCGGATACTTAATTATATATTCTATTAGTAATATGTACAAGCCTCAACGAAGCCATAGCAAGCGTATTATGGTATGGAACTTAGTGAAGGCGAATATCTTAGGATTTTTATTATTTACAACGGTACTTTTTTTTGCGAAAGATATGGATGTATCTCGTAAATTCTCCGTTATCTTTTCAGCAGTAAATGTTATGTTTGGTATCTCTTTTCGATTGATTCTAACGAAGATTCTTAGAGAGTTACGAAAGAAAGGCTTTAATCAAAAACATATCCTTATTGTTGGCTATAGTCGTGCAGCAGAAGGTTATATTGATAGAATAGCCGGAAATCCGGACTGGGGTTATCATATCTATGGTATTCTTGATGATACCATGGAAGTTGGAACTACTTATAAAAAAGTGAAAGTAATTGGAAATACAGAGGAATTACAGTCAATCCTTGCTCAGAATGATTTAGATGAAATCGTAGTAACTTTAAGCATTAATGAATACTCAAAATTAGAGTACTTGGTAGGGCTCTGCGAAAAAGCGGGTGCTCATACGAAGTTTATTCCTGACTATCACAATATTATACCATCAATACCGGTAATGGAAGATTTAAATGGTCTTCCAGTGATTAATATCCGTAATGTTCCTTTAAGTAATACATTTAACAGCGTGATAAAGCGATTGGTAGATATCTTTGGGGCTATCGTTGCACTTATCTTGTTTTCCATACCAATGGCTGTGGTTGCTCTAATTATTAAGTGCACTTCCCCAGGGCCTGTTATCTTTTCTCAAGTACGTGTAGGTCTTCATAATAGAGAATTTAAGATGTACAAGTTTCGTTCTATGGTTGTTCAATCGGAAAAGACGGAGAAAAAGGCATGGACAACAGCAAATGATAGCAGAGTGACACCGATTGGACGTTTTATTCGTAAGACAAGTATTGATGAATTACCACAGCTTTTTAATATCCTATGTGGTGATATGAGTTTGGTCGGTCCAAGGCCAGAGCGACCATACTTTGTAGAGAAGTTTAAGGAAGAAGTTCCTCGCTATATGATTAAGCATCAGGTACGTCCAGGTCTAACCGGATGGGCTCAGATCAATGGATATCGTGGTGATACCTCAATAAGAAAGCGTATTGAATGTGATTTGTATTATATTGAGAACTGGACACTTGGGCTTGATTTTAAGATATTATTTTTAACCATATTCAAAGGATTTATTAATAAAAATGCCTATTAGGTTTCTATTACCCGAACTGCCTATTAGATTTTAATTACCTAAGCTGTTCATTAGGAATCAACTATTTATACTGCTTCTGACAAGAAGGAGTTGTTTGGATAATTATGATTATATGGAAAAGAAGGATATCGTAACATTGATGTTACGGTATTCTTTTTTTAATAAATGTTTCATATAAGGCAACGATGGTTGTATTGTCTCGTTATAATACGATAATTATTATATTGGATAAAATAATATTGGAGGTAATAATATCGATAGTATTTATATGGATTAATAACAGAGTGATAGATCGACTAGTTCGATTTAACGAAAATTTAATTTGAATGTTTGTGATATAAGGGCTACAATAAAAAACATCATATCAAGTTTAGTTAATAGGAATCAATGAGAAGATTCCCATTTTAAAAAATTGGAGGTAAGGTTATGAGATGGAGAGAGGCAATCGCCAGATTTATGGTAGGAAGATATGGTTCAGACGCATTTTCACGAGCAATGTCAGTGGTAGCCATGGTCTTTTTACTGTTATCTTGGTTTGTACTACCTCAGGTATTTTATACGTTAGCGCTAATTTTAATTGTATATAGTACATTTCGTATGTTTTCAAGAAATCATCAGAAGAGATATAAAGAGAATTTATTTTACACAAAGCAAGTAGATAAAGTAAAGTATTTCATAAACAAATTAAAATATCGAAGCAGCCAGAGTAAGACTCACCATATTTATTCTTGTCCTCAGTGTAAGCAAAAGATTCGTGTCCCTAAGGGAAAAGGTAAGATAATGATTCGTTGCCCAAAGTGTCAGACAGAGTTTATGAAAAAGAGTTAAGGAAGGGGTAACGGGGTTTGCAACCTATTGTCTAATACCAAGGAGTACGTTATAATGACAATAGGAAAGATATAAAAGAGGGTAATCAAATTGCTCTCTAGTTGATACTGCGACATCCATAGCTATAGATTGGAAGGAGAACTATCCATGAGTAATGAAAATAATAAAGATAACAACCTCGATAATAACGAGGATCAGAATAAATACGAAGAGATTTGTTATATCTGTAGAAGACCAGAAAGTAAAGCTGGGAAGATGATTCACGTACCAGGGAATATCTGCATTTGCCAAAATTGTATGCAAAAGACTTTTGATACAATGAATAATGGAAACAACCCTTATATGGATATGTCTGCATTAAATCCAGCAATGATGGGATATATGATGCAACAAGATATTCCAAATCGTCAAAAAATCAAAAAAAGAGCAGAAGAGCCAGCAAAAAAAACGGAGGAGAAGGGAAAAGAAAAAGTAATTGATATTAAAAAGCTCCCTGCCCCTCATCTTATAAAGTCATCGTTAGATGAGTTTGTGATTGGTCAAAATCATGCAAAAAAGGTGATTTCGGTTGCTGTATACAACCATTATAAGCGTGTTGCAAAGAAAACGGATTCCGACAATCTATTGATGGAAGATGTGGATATTGAGAAATCTAACATGCTAATGATTGGACCAACTGGTAGCGGTAAAACTTATTTAGTTAAAACTCTAGCTAAAATATTAAATGTGCCGCTAGCAATCACAGATGCAACCTCCTTAACAGAAGCAGGTTATATTGGTGATGACGTAGAAAGTGTTCTTAGCAAACTCTTAGCTGCTGCGGATAATGATGTAGAGCGAGCAGAGCAGGGAATCGTCTTTATCGATGAGATTGACAAGATAGCGAAGAAGAAGAGTACGAACAATCGCGATGTAAGTGGAGAATCCGTACAGCAGGGCTTGTTAAAGTTGTTAGAAGGTAGTGAGGTAGAAGTCCCAGTTGGTGCAACCAGTAAAAATGCGATGGTTCCATTAACAACAATAAATACGAAAAATATTCTGTTTATCTGTGGGGGAGCATTCCCAGATCTTGATAAAATTATCAAAGCACGTTTGAATAAACAATCATCCATCGGTTTTTCTGCGGATCTAAAAGATAAGTATGATGATGATCCAAATCTTTTACAAAAAGTATCGGTGGATGACTTACGTGAGTTTGGTATGATCCCAGAATTCTTAGGAAGACTTCCTGTAGTTTATTCTTTAGAATCTCTAACAAAGGATATGTTAACTAAGATTTTGATTGAGCCTAAGAATGCAATACTGAAGCAATATAAGAAATTATTAGCTCTTGATGAGGTTGATCTAAATTTTGATCAGAGTGCATTAGAAGCGATTGCCGAAAAAGCAATGGAGAAGAAAACAGGTGCACGTGCACTTCGTGCCATAATAGAAGAGTTTATGCTAGATATCATGTATGAGATACCAAAGGATGATAGCATTGGTCGTGTAACAATCACTAGAGATTATATTGAGAAAAAGGGAGCACCAGTGATTGAAATGCGCGGAAGTGTTAAGACACCTATGCTGACACAAAAAGGATAAGAGGCTAAGATAAGGAGTCAGTGATGCAAGGAAAGAAAAGTAGTAAGGGAGCAAGGCTTAACCGCATGATTGCGGTTGAGCTTTTGTGCTTGATAATTCTCATTGGAGTATATGCAGGAATAAAGATTACAAGAAAAGGCAGTGAAGAGGCAGGAGCGAAACCAAATACTGAGAACGGGGTGACGATTACACCAGAAGCATCAATAACACCAGAAGCTGATGATGTCACAATTACGCCAGAGGCAGGTAATATAACAATTACGCCAGAAGTTGACCCTTCGCAAACAGAAACTCCAGAGACAGAGGATGGGAATTCGACTTCTCCAGAGGATAATGGTTTTGAACCAGAGAAAGGTGTATCTGATGGAACAGGTGCTGGTGCAGGAAACACCGATGATTCTAATGCAGCCTATGGTAATTCGAGCGATTTGAGTCAGGAAACATTTTTAGCAAATTTATCAGAAGCACAATCCGGAGAACTACTTCAAAGTAGCGGAGCAGTTGATTTGACTTATTACATGCAGACAGATCCTAGATGGGGACAAAAGTTCTACGGAGGTTCAGATACCATAGGAGAATACGGTTGTGGGCCTACTTCCCTTGCTATGGTGATTTCTGCCTTTACGAGTGTCAAAGTTGACCCTGAACAAATGTGTCAGTGGGCATATGATAGAGGATATTGGTATTCGGGTAGTGGTTCTATTCATGGTTTAATCCCAGATGCAGCGAAAGCATTCGGTCTTAAGGTGGAAGGCATAGAAAACACACCAGAAGCTGTAGATAAATTAAAGGAAGCATTATCTGCGGGCAATTTAGTAATTGCTTTGATGGGAAAGGGAACCTTTACAAATAGTGGACATTTTATTGTTCTTCGAGGTATCACAGAAGATGGTAAAATCTTAGTTGCTGATCCAAATAGTAAAGAGTTAACCAAGGAATCCTATGAGCCAGCATTTATAGTGAATGAAGCAAAAGCTTGGGCGGCTGATAATGGACCTTTTTGGGTGATCAGTAAATAACGAAGCTTTATTTGCTTAGTAATTAAGATTAATATTAAGAAAGACCGCATAGATTATAAAAAAGAAACTATGTGGTGAAAGAATGAACGGTGACGCTGACTTGAATGCTAAATGCAGAGAAGCTATCCTCTCTGAGAATGTGATAGACTATTTTGCTTTAGTTCGAGGCACAATATCTGATATGATGAAATTCTATGATGCAGATTGCGTACAATCTGTGAATCCAAGATATGCGATAGTTCATCAGCCAGTGAGTGATTTTTCAGATGTACAAAGATTTAGTTTCTACTACAGCACATTTCCAAAGTGCTATGGTCTTATGGATCAGAGTAATATGGAGTATATTGGTGTGCAGAAAATTCGTAGACAGACTTTTTTAAATTTATTAGGAAGAGATGTTTTGATAGGATTTGTAGATACTGGAATTGATTATCAGCATGAAGTTTTTAAAAATGCAGATAACACCTCACGAGTATTTCGAATCTGGGATCAAACGATACAAACAGGTACACCTCCAAAAGGTTTTTATTATGGGACGGAATATACAAGGGAACAAATAAATGAAGCGCTGCGCAGTGATACTCCGTTATCCATAGTTCCTTCTACGGATACGAATGGTCATGGTACATTCATGGCGGGGATAGCGGCTGGTAATATTGATAATGCAAATGACTTTACTGGAGTAGCTCCGCTGGCGGATATTGTAATGGTAAAGTTAAAACAGGCGAAACAATATTTAAGGGATTACTATTATATAAGAGATGGTGTAGAGTGTTATCAGGAAACAGATCTTTTAATGGGGACCAAGTATTTGCTTGAACTAGCGATAGAGGCGGGGAAACCACTTGTTATTTGCATTGGTGTTGGAACAAGCTCTGGCGGGCATGATGGTAGCGGGATTTGGGATGAGTACTTAGAAAACTTATCTGACAATACAGGAATTTGTATTGTACTTCCAACTGGAAATGAGGCAAATAATGGAGGACATTACCGTGGAATTGTCCCTCAAACAGAGGAATATGAAGATGTAGAGATGAACGTAGGAGCTGGAGAAAAAGGTTTTGTAGTAGAGTTCTGGGTCAGAGCACCTAGTGTATACTCTGTTGGATTTGTATCACCGAGCGGGGAGTATATACAAAGGATTCCACCAAGGGTGGACAATAGTCAAGTAATTTCCTTTTTATTTGAACCTACGGTTATTTTTATTGATTACAGGGTGATAGAACGGCGAACTGGTGATGAGTTAATCTTTATGAGATTTCAAGACCCAACACCAGGTATCTGGAAAATTAGGGTGTTTCGTGAACAATCTTTTAACAATGAATATGATCTTTGGTTGCCAATACGGGATTTTATGACATCCAATACATATTTTATTAAGCCTGATCCGGATGTTACCATCACTGACCCTGGAAATGCTTTTCGACCTATTACTGTGGCAGCATGTAATCATGTTAATAGTAGTATCTATATTAATTCTGGACGTGGTTATACAAGAAGAGGTAGAGTAAAACCTGACATCACAGCGCCAGGAGTGAATATCTATGGCCCTGTACCTGAAAACACGTTTGGAACTAGAAGCGGAACTAGCATTGCAGCAGCCCACACAGCAGGTGGAGCAGCGCTCTTATTAGAATGGGCGATTGTTAGGCAAAATAATTTTTACTTTAATACAACGAATGTGAAAACCTTAATGATAAAGGGAGCAAGAAGAATAGGAACAGATTATCCAGATAGGCAGTGGGGATATGGTATCCTTGATATCTATGGTGCGTTTGAAAGTTTACGACTTACCGTATAGATGACTTCCAGGTCGCATTGGTACTATTATCGTAATCGATAGAGTAACGTATTCTACTTGCAAAGATATCATTTCAGTACTATAATTGTGCTAGATGAATGAAAAGGGTGCGAGTATATGACGTTAATGAATAAACTCCTACGTGTATTCCCAAAGAAAAAGATAGACATCGCTGAGTTAGAATGTAAAAATACAGCGCCAAGGAACATAAAAACAATAACTGTTCCAAAGACAGCGCCTGTTAGCAATCCTTCTGTATCTCAGGGAATGACAAAGGACTGTGAATATGAGATTCTTGAGATGGAGATCATGCCAGAAAAAATTATTTGTCCTGACTGCGGTGGAATGACATTAGAGGGACTAGAATTTTGTGATAAATGCGGTGGGGACTTGACAAACAATTAGCCCAATAGTATTATAGTGACATAAAAAGGCGTCCAGAGAGGGATTTTCTCTTTTTTGACGTCTTCTTTTTAAATCACAACGCTTTAACATAGTGACGTTTATAAGCGTTAAAGTGGTACAGGGGAGAACTTAAAATACAATCTTTGCAAGAGAAATTAGCTCTTGGAAGAAACAATTTGCCGTCTCTTTTGAGATGTCGAGTTGTTACTATATGGAAGGAAAGAGGAGAATGCTATGAAAAAAAGTTTAAAAAAGTTAGCAAGCTTAGGTCTTGCAGCAGCTATGGTAGTGTCCTTGGCTGGTTGTGGCACCAAGGATAATGGAACTACGCCGGGAAGTGATGGCAATGAAAATGGCGGTACAGCAAATGAAAGTGAAGCAGCTACCTTTAAAATTGGAGCGATTGGACCACTAACTGGAGAAGCAGCTTCCTATGGTATCTCTGTAAAGAATGGTGCAGAGATAGCGATTAAAGAAATTAATGATGCAGGTGGTGTAACTGTAGGTGATAAGAAATACATACTAGAAATGAATTTCGCTGATGATCAAGCGAGTCCTGATATCGCAGTTTCTGCTTTTAATACGGTAATGGACTGGGGAGCACAAGCAATTCTTGGCTCAGTAACATCTGGTTCTTGTCTTGCGATAAAAAAGGATACTTTCGAAGCTGGAATCCTTCAGGTTAGTCCTTCCGGTTCTGCACTTGGATGTACAGAATATGAGAATGCGTTCCGCTTATGTTTTACAGATCCATTACAGGGTGTTACCATGGCTAACCTTGCAAAAGAGTTAGGTTATGAAAAGATAGCTATCATTTATAATAACTCTGATGAGTATAGTACTGGTATTTTGACTGCTTTTATCGATCAGGTAGCTGCAAATGGTGGTACTATTGTTGCTACCGAAGCATTTGGAAAGGGTGCGATTGATTTTAATACTCAATTAACCAAAATTAAAGCAACCGATGCAGAAGTAATCTTTGTTCCTGCTTATTACAATGATGCAGCATATATTACACAGCAGGCAAGCGATCTTGGAATGAATCTTCCTTTCCTTGGAAGTGATGGCTGGGATGGTGTGCTAGCACAAGTTAAGGACCCAGCTGTTCTTGAAGGCGCAATCTTCTTAAGTCCATTCTTTGCGAATGATGAAGCTCCTGCGATAAAGCAGTTTGTTGAAACTTATAAGACCAAGTATGATGCGGTTCCAGATCAGTTTGCAGCAGATGGCTATGATACCGTATATGTAATAAAAGCAGCGATAGAGAAGGCTTCTTCTGTTGAAAGTAAAGATTTAATTTCTGCGATGACACAGATTACGGTGGATGGTCTTACTGGTAGTGTATCTTTTACCGCAGATGGTGAGCCAAATAAGGGTGCAAAATACATCGAGATAAAGGATGGCAATTATACTGCAAGACAGTAATAGCGGTCAAACGACTTGAAATAGCGATGTGGCAGAATTACATTTCCGAATCAGCGCAGAAAAGGCTGTTTCGGAAATGTTTTGCTTACAGCGAAATTCTTCGCTTGACACAGAAAAAGTGGTTAAAGTAGTATTGAAGTAGAATGTAATATGCCTAATTTTCTGAGGCAAGCGAAGCATTTCGGAGAGGAAGTTACCGAAATTAAAACTTAAATGAGGTGATGGTATGGAGTTTATTGAACAGTTAATTAATGGATTAAGATCCGGTAGTATATTTGCTTTAATAGCAATTGGTTATACCATGGTATATGGTATTGCAAAGATGATAAATTTTGCCCACGGTGATATTATCATGGTAGGAGCTTATTCTTTATACATATTTATAGCGAAAGTAAACCTACCTCCAGTAGTGGCAGTGATATTAACGATGTTAGTATGTACCATTCTTGGAATTACAATTGAGAAAGTGGCATATAAGCCACTGCGTAAAGCACCATCCTTAGCAGTCTTAATTACTGCTATTGGCGTGAGTTATTTATTACAAAGTTTAGCTCTTTTAATATTTAAAGCTACCCCGATTCCTTTTTCTTCTTTTATTGAGGTGCCAGCTTTACAAATAGGGAAGATAACCATTTCAGGAATTACGATAGTTACGTTCTTAGTAACTACAGTCTGTATGATTTTATTAACATTATTTATTAATCGAACTAAAATCGGAAGTGCAATGAGAGCAGTATCGGAGGATAAACAAGCTGCACAGCTAATGGGAATTAACGTGAATCGAACGATATCGATTACATTTGCGATTGGCTCCATGCTTGCAGCGATTGCGGGTATTCTTTTTATCAGTCAGTACACATCCTTAAGACCAACACTTGGTACCTTACCTGGAATTAAGGCTTTCGTAGCGGCAGTATTTGGCGGTATTGGCAGTATACCGGGAGCAATGCTTGGCGGACTTTTGCTAGGTGTAATTGAAAGTTTAAGTAAAGCTTATATCTCAACAGAACTTGCAGATGCCATCGTTTTTGGAATTCTTGTACTTGTCTTACTGGTAAAACCATCCGGGTTACTTGGCAAGAATAGAATAGAGAAGGTGTAGGTGAACGGTATGGAGAAGAAGGGAAACAGAAACGTTCTTATAAAATCAGTGATAGCTTTAGCTGCTATTATCTTAGGTTATGTAGCTGTTTATTATATGATGGAGGGAGGCATCTTAAGCCGTCAGATGACGTCTTTAATCCCTCGTATTGGAATTAATATTATTTTAGCGGTATCCTTAAGTATTACAGTAGGATTTTTAGGTGAATTATCTCTTGGTCATGCTGGGTTTATGGCGATTGGTGCTTACGCGAGTGCTATTTTTACTACACAGGCAGCAGGATTACCAGGGTTCTTATCTTTTGTGTTAGCACTTATCATTGGGGGTGTTATGGCTGCGTTATTCGGTGTACTTACTGGAATTCCGGTACTTCGCTTACGTGGCGACTATCTTGCTATCGTTACCTTGGCATTTACTGAAATTATAAGGTCTGTTATCAACACCATGTCCATTACCGGTGGAGCGATGGGATTATCAAGTATTCCAGAATATGCGAACTATACCTGGATTTATATCTTTGGGATATTAACAATACTTGTAGCAGTTAACTTAAAGAAATCAAGACATGGTAGGGCAATTCTATCGGTCCGTGAAAATTATGTAGCAGCAGAAGCAATGGGTATTCCGGTAACTAAGTTTAAGATTCTTGCGTTTACAGTTGCAGCTTTTTTTGCTGGAATTGCTGGTGCTTTATATGCACATACCTACAGTGTTTTACGCCCTGGTAATTTTGATTATAACAAATCAATTGATATTCTAATCTTTGTTGTACTTGGTGGGATGGGAAATATTCCAGGTACAATCGTTGCAACGATTCTTTTAACTTACCTTCCGGAAAAATTCCGTGAGTTTGGTGATTACCGTATGCTAACGTATGCACTAGCTTTGATCATTATTATGTTACTTAATTCAGGAGAAATGAAAGAAAAGATAAAAGGTTTCTTTCGAAAAATAGTACCGCAGGGGAAAGTAAAACCGAAAAAATTACAGGAAAAGAAAGGAGAACACTAAGATGGCATTATTGGAAGTAAAGAATTTAGGAATCTCCTTTGGTGGTTTAAGAGCGGTAGATCAAGTGAACTTTTCTATTAAAGAAGGACAATTATACGGATTAATTGGTCCTAACGGTGCCGGTAAAACAACACTTTTTAATTTATTAACAGGAGTATATCAGCCAACCGATGGCAGTATTATGTTGCAAGATAAATTGTTAAACGGAAAGAAGCCAGCTCAGATTAATAGAGCCGGAATCGCCAGAACATTTCAGAATATTCGATTATTTAAGAAGATGACAGTACTGGATAACGTAAAAGTAGCTTTACACAATCAGGTACATTATTCCTTATTTGCAACTTTATTTAAACTACCTTCCTATTGGAAGAAAGAAAAAGAAATGGATAAGATGGCACTAGATATCCTTAAGGTTTTCGACCTTGAGGGGCAAGCTTCTGTCTTAGCCGCAAACCTACCATACGGTAAACAGCGTAAATTAGAAATTGCAAGAGCTCTTGCTACGAACCCAAAGCTACTGTTGCTTGATGAGCCAGCAGCAGGGATGAATCCAAATGAAACAGAAGAGTTGATGCAGACGATTCGATTAGTTAGAGACCGCTATAAAATAACTATTCTTTTAATTGAACATGATATGAAGCTTGTTACAGGGATCTGTGAGGAGATACTGGTACTAAACTTTGGTATGGAGTTGGCAAAGGGAACACCGTCTGAAGTTTTAAATAACCCTGAGGTTATAACCGCATATCTTGGCGAATGATAGAAAGGAATAGGTGCTAATATGGCGATGTTAACAATAAAAGATTTAGATGTATATTATGGAGTAATTCAAGCAATCAAGGGTATCTCCTTCACGGTAAATGAAGGAGAAGTTATCGCTTTGATTGGTGCCAACGGAGCCGGTAAGACCACAATCCTACATACCATTACCGGCTTAGTGGCTCCTAAACATGGCAGTATAGATTTTGAAGGACATAATTTATTAAAAACACCAGCGCATAAGATTGTTTCGCTTGGTATGGCGCATGTACCGGAAGGACGTAGAATATTTTCTGAGCTTACCGTATTTGAAAATCTGATGATGGGTGCTTATAGTAGAAAAGATAATGCAGAGATTACGAAAACATTGACAGAAGTTTATAAACGTTTTCCAAGACTTTCGGAACGTAAAAAACAAATTGCTGGAACCTTATCCGGAGGCGAACAGCAGATGCTTGCTATGGGGCGTGCACTGATGTCAAAACCAAAGATTATGTTATTAGATGAACCGTCCATGGGATTATCTCCTTTGTTCGTCTCAGAAATATTTAATATTATACAGGAGATAAGTAAGAATGGAACTACGGTGTTATTAGTAGAGCAGAATGCGAAGAAAGCACTATCTATTGCAGATAGGGCTTATGTACTGGAAACTGGTAAGATTGTTTTATCTGGTGACGCCGATGAGATGATGAATAATGATTCTATAAAAAAGGCATACCTAGGGGAATAAGTGTGAAAAGAAATTCTAAGGCATCTAAAAACGTTGCCTAAGAATTTCAACGGAGCAAAAGCGCTCCTATTTACACATAAAGTTTGTGCCTGTGTAATCCTCGGCACAAACTTCCAGCCTACTAAGAGGCATGTTTTATGAGTGGAAGGAGGATATGTCATGAGTGATAAATTTGTAATCACAGTTGCACGCGGTTACGGAAGCGGTGGTAGAACTATCGGTAAGATGTTAGCGGAACGCCTTAATGTTCATTATTATGATAGGGAACTTATGAGACTAGCATCGGACAAGAGCGGTATCAATGAAGAATTGTTTGTGAAAGCTGACGAGACGGTAAAGAAAAGCCTTTTATTCCGAATAGCGAAGAAGGAATACAGGGGAGAGTTAATTCCTCCGGATTCGGATGATTTTGTATCCAATGATAATTTATTTAATTATCAAGCAAAGGTAATTAGAGAATTAGCAAATGAAACTTCCTGTGTCATGGTTGGGCGTTGTGCAGATTATGTACTAAAGGATGTGGATCATGTCATTAGGGTATTTGTGCATGCCCCATTTGAGGACTGTGTGAAAACAGTGATGGGACTAGATGGTCTTTCGAAGGAAGAAGCCTCAAGAAAAATAACTTCGATTGACAAGCACCGTGCAGAGTATTATAAATATTACACAGGAAGAGATTGGAAGAGCGCTGAGAATTATGATTTGTGCTTAAATAGTAGTAAATTAGGATTTGAAAAGTGTGTTGATATGGTCATTGACTATAGGAACATTCGATTAATGCAATAAAACTAAGGCAGGGTTGAAGGAAATATTATTTCTTTCAACCTTTCCAGTATATAGTGATAGGCGATTGTGTGAAAGCTATGGTATTTCACACTTCTTAATTTTAAGTAATGGAGGGTAAGAGATGATTTCAAGCAAGATGGTAGATTTGGTAAAAAACAGTTCAGTAATTCGTGCAATGTTTGAAGAAGGAAAGAAGATGGCTGCGAAGTATGGAGCGGAGAACGTATACGATTTTAGTCTAGGAAATCCTAGCGTAGAGCCACCAAATAGAGTAAAAGAAGCAATCATAGAAGTTCTGAATGAAGAGAACCAGAATCTTGTTCATGGATATCCAAATAACTCTGGATATGAAGATGTTCGCGAAAAGGTTGCAAATTCTCTCAACCAAAAATTTGGTACCAAGTTCCACCATCATAATATTGTGATGACAGTTGGAGCGGCAGGAGGGCTCAATGTAATATTTAAGACACTTCTAAACCCTTCCGATGAAGTAATTGTATTCGCTCCGTTTTTTGGAGAGTATCGTAATTACGTAAGTAATTTTGATGCTAACCTTGTAATTATTTCACCAAATACTAAAGATTTTCAGCCTAACCTAGAGGAATTTAAGAATAAAATAACTGCGAAGACAAAAGCGGTAATTGTAAATACGCCGAACAATCCAACAGGCGTTGTATATTCCGAAGAAACAATTAAAAAATTAACAAGTATATTAGAAGAAAAGCAGGAGGAATATAAGTCCTCAATTTACTTGATTTCAGATGAACCTTATCGTGAACTTGCTTATGATGGGGTGAAGGTTCCTTATCTAACGAAATATTATAAGAATACAATCGTTGGGTATTCGTTTAGTAAATCTCTATCTCTTCCGGGTGAGAGAATTGGATATCTTGTCCTTCCAGATGAACTTGATGAGGCAGAAGATATTAAGGCAGCAGCAAACGTAGCTACCCGTATTCTTGGATTTGTTAATGCACCATCCCTTATTCAGCGTGCTGTGTCTCGTTGTCTGGATGCTGAAGTAGACGTTGAGATATACAATAGAAACAGGGAACTTATATATCAAAGTTTATTATCCTATGGGTATGAATGCATAAAGCCAGAAGGAGCATTTTATTTATTTGTAAAGGCATTAGAAGAGGATGATAAAGCATTTGTTGAAAAAGCAAAAGCGCATAATATTTTAGTTGTACCGGGCTTCTCCTTTGGATGCCCTGGGTATTTCCGTTTAGCGTATTGCGTAGATTATGATATGATCAAGCGTGCCTTACCTCACTTTGAGCAACTGGCGAAAGAATATGAAAAATAATACCAGAGCTTTTTATCGATGTAAATCGGGTAAAAACAGCGCAGAAATGAGGGAAATCATGAGAGAATGGGAAAAGAATTTAAGACAGGTGACGCCTTATGTGGCAGGTGAGCAGCCTAAAGATTTAAATAAAATCAAGTTAAATACCAACGAAAATCCATATCCACCAACAAAGAATATGGAAGGCTTGTTAAATAATCAATCCGAAATGTTACGATTATATCCAGATACAGAAGCAACAGAACTTGTAGAAGAACTAGCAAGATTTTATGACCTAACTACAGATCAAATATTTGTAGGAGTGGGGTCTGACGATGTTCTTGCAATGTCTTTCTTGACTTTTTTTAACTCCGAAAAACCGATTCTATTTCCGGATATTACGTACTCTTTTTATGATGTATGGGCAAATTTATACCGAATACCATATGAAAGGCCAGCTTTAGATGAGAACTTTCACATAAAAAAAGAAGACTATTATAAGGTAAATGGAGGTATTGTAATAGCAAATCCAAATGCTCCAACCTCTATCTCTGAGGACCTTAGTGTGATTGAGGATATCATTGCGAAAAATCAAGACGCGATTGTAATCATAGATGAGGCATATGTAGATTTTGGTGGGCAAAGTGCATTGCCGCTGTTAAAAAAATATGACAATTTAGTAGTGGTACAAACCTTCTCCAAATCAAGATCGATGGCAGGTATGCGAATTGGATATGCTATGGCAAATCCAGAACTGATAACAGCTTTAAAGAATGTAAAAGAATCCTATAATTCTTATACGATGAACTATCCTTCCATTGTATGTGGAGCACAAGCTGTAAGGGATAAGGATTATTTTTATGAGACACTGGATAAAGTTATAGCAACTAGAGAGCACGTAAAGAGAGAACTACGTGGTTTAGGATTTCAGATGCCAGATTCCAAAACGAATTTTTTATTTATTACCCATGAGAAGCTTTCGGCTAAAGAATTATTTGAAGCTTTAAGAGAAGAACATATTTACGTCAGACACTTTAATAAACCAAGGATATCTAATTATCTTAGAGTAAGTATTGGAACGGATGAGGAAATGAATATATTTCTTAGGGCAGTAATGGAGTATATGAAAGAAAAAGGAATCTTAAACTAATTTTCTCATATTTTAAGAAATTTTGGAAAGTGACTAGATTATTAACAAAAAACGGTGTATAATGACATTATACTACAAGGGAAAGTGTAGATATCTTATCCATATAAGTCGTAATAACGAAGGAATATGCCTAAGAAGAACTGTTTTCATGTAATTTTACGTTTTCCCTACAACGGGTATTATTGTAAACCTTGGGATAGGTAATAATTTTGAGGAGAGGATTCAGTGAAGATACTAATAGCGGAAGATGATTTTGCAAGTAGAAAGTTTATGCTTCGATTTTTATCGCAATACGGAGAATGTGATATTACGGTAGATGGGATGGAAGCAGTAGATGCCTTTACGATGGCACTTGAATCAAATGAACCATATGATTTAGTTTGTCTTGATATTATGATGCCGGCATTGGATGGTTATCAAGCATTAAAGGGAATCCGTGATTTAGAAAAAGAAAAAGGCATTCCTGAAGAAAAACAGGCAAAGATTATTATGACAACTGCTTTAAGTGAAGGAAGAAATGTTACGAAAGCCTTCGAGCTTGGTTGTGTTGCATATGCAGGGAAACCAATCGATCAAACGAAATTTGAGAATGTATTAAAGAAATTGGAATTAATTTAGTGTAAAGCATATGGCTGTTCTAAACAGAGGAGAAATTGTGGCAATGAGCTGCTTTGAATCTGTTTTGAGCAGCTTTTTTCGTTATGTATAATGCAGATTATAATAGGAACTTTTGAGTAAAGAAATGAGAGATTGATTAGAAATAGAAAAGCACCCAATTAAAAATTCCTAGATTCGTTGCAGGACGCATCTAAGTATGCTAAACTCTGGCTATAAATAAGAAAAGGAATTCATTATAAATGCGGAGGATATAGATATGAGATGTCCAAATTGTGGGGATGATCGCTGTGTTATTGTGGAAGAGTCTGAAACCAATCAAAAGGGGTATGGATTCGGAAAAGGTTGTTGTGGTTATCTAATTTTAGGGCCAATTGGTTGGGTATGTGGCTTATGTGGAATGGGAAAATCACATACTATAAGGCGATCATTCTGGGTATGCCATCATTGCGGAAGAAAATTTAGAACATAAACAGTTAGCCGTTAAATTCTTAGTATGACGATAGTTAAGGAGGGGAGTATGCAGATTACTGTACGTAAAAAACATGATGAAATGTGGAAGAAGCTTATGAGAATTGGAGAATACACCGGATGCCATCAAAAGCCAGAGAGAAGTTTTTTCTATCACGGTTATCAATTCCCGGTATGCGCTCGCTGCGTCGGTGTTATCTTAGGTTATCTGATCGCAATTCCGTGCTATATGATATTTGGATTTCATAAAAAACTCTCTATCACTGGAGCTTTTGTAATGTTTGCGGATTGGGCGATACAGCAGGCAAAGATCAATGAATCTAATAATAAGAGGAGATTATTAACTGGAATTGCTGGCGGATTTTCTATTATGTCAGTCCAAATCAAATTGTTAGCTTTAATAAAAAAGAAGTTATTTTCGTAAGTTAGATTTCTCGCATCATTATATTGTGATTTTAAAGTACTGAGACTGTTGCACATGTGGCAGTCTTATTTTTTTGTCATAATATAACTTGGAAGGATTTGTACTATTTCATGATGATAGTAATTTCAACAAAAATTCTTATGATTTGCAAATTCTACATTGACAGATGTAGGAATTCTTCATATAATGAACTTGTAAATGATAATTATTCTCAATAAATTTATAGGAATGAAGAAAAGGACGTGGACGACATGACACTAGTGGATGGGAAGGCAAACAAAACCTATACTGTTCATAACATTCAGTTAGAAAAAGGAACGGAAATTCGATTAAAAGCGCTTGGATTAACTGATGGAACAAAGATTGAGGTTTTAAATAATAAACGTGGAGGCTCTGTTATTTTTAGTGTACGTGGAACAAGACTTGCAGTCGGAAGAAAGATTGCGGAAGCAATTCATATTGAAGAGGAGTAATGTGTACAGCAATCAAGGTAGAAAAGAAAGAAGATATAAATAGACAGCAATGTAGTAAGTGCCGAATGAAAGGAAGTAAACCATGATTCAAGAAGAGAATCACAGAGAAAAGCAGGAATTAAAAGTTGGGTTTGTTGGAAATCCAAACTGCGGGAAAACGACATTATTTAATGCCTATACTGGTGCTAAATTAAAGGTAGCCAATTGGCCAGGAGTTACGGTTGAAAAAAAAGAAGGAGCGATGAAATACCATGATCATCGTTTTAAATTAGTAGACCTTCCAGGGATTTATAGCTTAACATCCTATACCATGGAAGAGAAGCTGACGAGACAATTTATCTTAGATTCTGAGGTAGATGTCATTGTTGACGTTGCAGATGCATCTGCACTAGAAAGAAATTTATATCTTACGTTACAGTTAATAGAGCTTGGAAAACCGGTTATCTTGGCGTTAAATATGATGGATATCGTAGAAGAGCGTGGTATGGAGATTGATATGCATCGATTACCTGAGATGTTAGGGATTCCATGTATCCCGGTTTCAGCGAGAAGACGTACTGGTTTAGATATTTTAATGCATACCGTAGCACACCATAAAGAAAAGTGTCGTCATAATAGTATTGTACATCAGCATCCAAATAAAGTGGAAGAGGAAAGCAGTCATGCCCATGAACATCATCATGAATTAACGATGGTTTATAGTGATGAAATAGAAGATAAGATTGATGTGCTCATTGATCGCATGATGGAAATTGAATTTGAAACTGAAAACTATCGCTGGTATGCGCTTAAACTTTTAGAGCATGATGAAGAGGTAATGAATCTTGTACCTATTGATTTATCAGGAATTGCTGATAAAAGTTATGAAGCTGAGATTATTCATCAAAAGTATGATTTTATTGATGAAATTATTGAAGAATGCTTAGTAAATAAAAGCCAGAAGGCTGCATTAACTGATCGAGTGGATCGTGTGGTAACCCATCGAGTTTTTGGTTTGCCGGTATTCTTAGGGATCATGGCAGTTGTATTTTTCTTGACCTTTACGGTCGGTGATTTTCTAAAAGGGTATTTTGAAGTCGGATTTGAAAGCTTTTCTAGCATGGTGCTAAATGGACTGGAATCACTTGGTACGAGTGAGATACTGATTTCGTTATTAGTTGATGGTATTATTGCTGGTGTTGGTGGAATTCTTACTTTCTTACCAAATATCTTTATCCTATTTCTTGCATTAGCTTTCTTAGAAGATAGTGGATATATGGCAAGAGTTGCATATGTGATGGATGGTTTGATGGGGAAACTTGGACTTTCCGGAAGAGCCTTTATCCCGATGATACTTGGATTTGGCTGTACCGTTCCTGCGGTTATGGCATCCAGAGCGTTAGAGGATATGAGGGATCGAAGAAGAACAGTTTTAGTCACACCGTTCATGTCCTGTAGTGCCAGACTTCCAATCTACGTGCTATTTTCGCAGATGTTTTTTGGACGATACGCTATGTTAGCTGCCTTTTCTATGTATGTGATAGGTTTGGTTATTGCAGTAATATCTGCCTTTGTAATGAACAAACTCGGGAATAAAGGTAGTATGAGTCCTCTTCTGATTGAGTTACCAGAATATAAAACACCAAACAAAAGAACGATTACTATCTATGTTTGGGATAAAGTAAAGGATTATTTAACAAAAGCGGGGACTACGATATTCCTTGCATCGATAGTAATTTGGTTTATCTTAAATTTTGGACCACAAGGTATGACAGAAGATATGTCACAGAGCTTTGGTGCAATCTTTGGAAAGTTTCTTAGTCCGATTTTAGTTCCAGCGGGACTCGGATTATGGCAAGTTGTTGTAGCTCTTATCTCTGGATTAGCTGCCAAGGAGGTTGTAGTATCTAGTTTTAGCGTACTATATGGAATTGCAAATATCAGTTCTGGGGAAGGAATGGATAACTTAATCAACTTATTGTCCAGTCAGAATTTTACCGCGATTAATGCTTATTCCTTTATGCTATTTTGTTTACTATATACGCCATGTGTTGCGACAATCGCTGTGGTAAAGAGAGAATTAAACTCCACGAAATGGACGATATTCTCGATACTGTTTCAATTAAGTGTTGCTTATCTGGTGTCGGTGTTATTTTTCCAGATTGCAAGTTTTATTACAAGCCTTTAAAGCAATCTTAGCGCTAGACAGGTATTAGTGGGAAAGTAAAAGATGATTTTTCACGTTAATGGCAGTATCAGTTACCAATCGATGTGGAATTGCGCTAGGTGTTAATATAAGGCTTATAGAAAGGAGGATGTGTATGTGGCCAACATTAATAATAGTATTACTGTTAGGGGCATATGTCTTCTATGTTGTAAGGAAAAGAGTTAGAGAAATAAAAGCGGGTAAGTTTTGTAGCTGTGGATGTGCCGATTGTCCAAGTCATTGTGGCAGTATGAAAGAATATGATAAGAAACATCGGACAAAAGAGAAGGTGAAAACATTCCAGGGATAACTAAGATTTTTCGTAGAGGATCTAAACATTAATATTTCTTAAGGATTACAATATGAAATCAATAATAGATCAGTGAAGATTTGGAGTAATCTTTTATAAGAAACTAAGTAAATAATTTGGAGGTACAGTGGAGTGAGAAATCTGTTGTACCTCTTTTTATTAATTCCAAGGAGAAGTGCTCTTGACTATTCCTCTTCTATAATTCTCATTATTTGGTCTATAAAAAGCATTTCAAGGTGCTTTTTTCTATCGATACACACGTGATTAGACACACCGATTTGAAAGGTATATGTTTTTGAGATAAACTTTCTTTGCGATAATTTTCTAAATAAAAAGAGGAATTCGAATTATTTTGTAGAATAGTATAGTAGAGGGTATTATAGTAGTATACTACAATATCATATCCCATTAAAATACCGTTATAGAAAGTTTGGGACAAGGTTCGTCACCTTTCACAATTGAATAGGATGAATAAGGATTTCAATCGAGATGGCTTCGTTTATTTAAGAATGGAGGTTAGGATGGAACAGTTGAAACTGAACATAAGAAAACTTCAGGAACAAAGAGAGCATGAGTATTTGAGTCCCTATGCAGCATTCAGTGATTGTTCCCTTGGAAGAGATGTAAAAGAGGTTGCTTGTGATATTCGCCCGGTATATCAAAGAGATCGGGACAGAATTTTACATTCCAAAGCATTTCGTCGACTCAATGGGAAAACACAGGTGTTTTTAGCCCCAGAAGGAGACCATTATCGAACCAGAATGACTCATACTCTAGAAGTTTCGCAAAATGCGAGAACAATTGCTAAGGCACTTCAGCTGAATGAAGATTTAACTGAGGCGATTGCTTTAGGACATGACTTAGGTCATACCCCTTTTGGCCATGCAGGAGAGCGAGCACTAAACCGTGTATGTGAGGGTGGTTTTGAACACCACTTGCAAAGCATTCGAGTAGTGGAATTATTGGAAAAGCATGGGAAAGGGCTAAACCTTACGAAAGAAGTAAGGGATGGAATAAAAAATCATCAGACTGCCGGTAGTCCATCAACATTAGAGGGAAAGGTTGTAAGGCTATCGGATAAAATTGCTTATATCAATCATGACATAGATGATGCCATCCGTGGGCAAATTATAAAGGAGGATGAGATTCCTAGAGAATTCACGGACGTTCTTGGACATAACCCCGTTGAGAGGTTGAATACCTTAATTCATGATATTGTTATTCATAGCTACGGAACATCCGATATTATAATGTCAGAACGAGTGCAAGAGGCTATGTTAGAGCTTAGAAAATATATGTTTCGCAGTGTGTATACGAATCCTGTTGCCAAAGGTCAGGAAGCAAAAGCAGAGAAGATGATAGAGCAGCTTTATCTTTACTATAATTCACATCTTGATTGCTTGCCGGAGGAATACTTATTTATGATAGAAGAGAAAAAGGAGCCAGCCGGTAGAGTTGTATGTGATTATATAGCTGGTATGACTGATCGGTATGCAGTTGCGAAATATAAAGAAATCATGATTCCTTCAGCGTGGGATGTCTATTAGGGATATAATCATGATTCTTAAATTAATGTACTTATAGATGCAACAGATGAGAAATGAGGAGCTTGCTATGTATTATCCAGAGGAACTTGTGGAAGAAGTTAGAGAACGCAATGATATCGTTGATGTAGTTGGTTCTTATGTTAAATTGCAAAAACGTGGCGCCAACCACATGGGACTGTGTCCATTTCATAATGAGAAATCTCCGTCATTTTCCGTAAGTGGCTCAAAACAAATGTATCACTGTTTTGGATGTGGTGTTGGGGGAAATGTGTTCACCTTCCTGATGGAATATGAAAACTACACCTTTGTAGAAGCATTACGTGTTTTAGCTGAACGTGCTGGAGTGAAACTACCGGAATTAGAGTATTCGGAAGAAGCGAAAAGGGCAGCAGATTTAAAGACAAGAGTGCTAGAGCTTTATAAGGAGGCTGGTAAGTATTATTTTTACCAACTTAGAAGTAAGCAGGGAGAAGAGGCGCTTGCTTATTTAAGAAATCGGGGACTTAGCGAAGAAACAATTACAAAGTTTGGGCTTGGGTATTCTACCAAATACTCCGATGATTTATATCAATATATGAAAAAAGCAGGGTATGAGGATACCTTATTAAGGCAATCTGGCTTATTTACAATGGAAGAAAGTAAAGGAGCTTATGATAAGTTTTGGAACCGAGTCATGTTTCCTATTATGGATGGGAACAATAAAGTAATAGCATTTGGTGGTAGAGTGATGGGCGATGGAGTACCAAAGTATTTAAACTCTCCGGAAACCATTATTTTTGATAAAAGCAGAAATTTGTTTGGATTAAACTTTGCTAGAACATCAAGGAAGAATTATTTTCTTATCTGCGAAGGGTATATGGATGTAATCGCATTACATCAGGCAGGATTTCAGAATGCGGTAGCATCTTTAGGAACTGCATTTACACCACAACAGGCGAGATTAATGTCCCGTTATACGAAGGAAGTTTATCTTACCTATGATAGCGACGGTGCCGGAGTGGCAGCAGCGATTCGAGCAATACCGATATTAAAGGAAGCTGGACTTTCTGCAAAGGTAATCGATATGAAACCTTATAAGGACCCGGATGAATTTATTAAGGCACTTGGCGCAGAAGAGTATCAAAAGAGAATTGATCAAGCACTGAATAGTTTCTTCTTTGAGATTTCAGTCTTGGAAAGGGATTATGATTTAGAGGATCCGGAACAAAAGACGAAATTCTTCAATGAGATGGCTAAGAAACTGTTGGTATTTACAGAGGAAATTGAACGTAATAATTACATCGAGGCATTGTCAAGAAAATACAATGTCTCCTATGAAAATTTAAGGAAACTAGTAAATCGTTACGGTGCCCAAATGACAGTAGTGAATGTAGCGAAGGAAACGAGAGAGCGAGAAAAGGAGCAAAATGCGAAAAAAAGCAGACCGGAAGAAGGGATGCAGAAGTCACAAAAGATATTGCTGACCTGGCTGATTGATGATTCCAAGGCGTTTGACCGAATTCATGGAATTATAACCGCGGATGATTTTACCGAGGAATTATATCGAGAGGTCGCTAATATGGTCTTTGAGCAATACGAAAGTGAGCATAAAGTTACTCCTGCTAAGATTATTAATCGCTTTGAAAGCAAAGAAATGCAAAATGAAGTAGCCAGTCTATTCTCAACTTCCATCCAACTTGAGATGACAGAAGCAGAGAGAAGAAAACTTTTTGCAGATACGGTGATACGTGTCAAAAGAGCGAGTCTTGACATTGCTTATAAGAGGGCGATAGAAGACAATGATATCATGGCACTTCAGAATGTAATGAAAGAACAGTATGGCTTGGAGAAACTGCATAGTTCTTTAAATCATGGTTAAACTGTGAAAATATAGGGTATCGAATAATTACAACATTCAGACGAAGAAAGAAGGAAGCTATTTATGGATGAAACCATGGCAAAATTTCACGAGAAGCTGAAAGAATTGTTGGAGTATGCAAAAAAGAAGAAAAATGTACTAGAATACGAAGAGATTAATGATTTCTTCTCTGATATGGAGATGGATCCGGACCGTATTGAGAAAATCTATGAGTATTTAGAGGGACATAATATTGATGTTTTGCGTGCACCAGAATTAGAGGAAGTAGATGATGAGGTTGATGAAAGCGATTTAGCCTTGATTGAAGCTGAAGAAGAGGAATTGTCTAAAATCGACTTAACAGTACCAGAAGGAATTAGTACAGAAGACCCGGTTCGAATGTATTTAAAGGAAATTGGTAAGGTACCTCTTTTAAGTGCAGATGAAGAGATTGGACTTGCTCAGCGTATGGAGCAAGGGGATAAAAATGCAAAGAAAAGACTTGCAGAAGCAAATTTAAGACTGGTAGTTAGCATAGCAAAACGCTATGTTGGCCGTGGCATGCAGTTTTTAGACTTGATTCAGGAAGGGAATCTTGGATTAATTAAGGCAGTAGAAAAATTTGATTATCGAAAAGGATATAAATTCAGTACGTATGCAACCTGGTGGATTCGTCAGGCAATTACCAGAGCAATTGCGGATCAGGCAAGAACAATTCGTATTCCGGTTCATATGGTAGAAACGATAAATAAATTAATCCGTGTGCAACGTCAGCTATTACAAGAGCTTGGCAGAGAACCATTCCCCGAGGAAGTTGCGAAGGAAATGAATATTCCAGTAGAACGTGTGCGTGAAATTCAGAAGATATCTCAAGAACCAGTTTCTCTGGAGACACCAATTGGTGAGGAGGAAGATAGCCACTTGGGTGATTTTATTCAGGATGATAATGTACCAGTTCCTGCTGAAGCAGCAGCATTCACCTTATTAAAAGAACAACTAATGGAGGTGCTTGGCACATTAACAGACCGTGAGCAAAAAGTATTACGATTACGTTTTGGATTAGATGATGGTCGTGCCAGAACTCTAGAAGAAGTAGGCAAAGAATTTAATGTAACCAGAGAACGAATCCGTCAGATTGAGGCAAAAGCACTTCGCAAATTAAGACATCCAAGCCGTTCTCGTAAGTTAAAGGATTATTTAGAGTAAAGATAGGAAATAGAGGAAGGAAACTAGTTTTACATGAACTTATCAAAACGATTGCGTATGGTGGCTGATTGTGTCACCAAAGGAAATGTGGTTGCAGATGTAGGCTGTGATCACGCCTACATTTCCATATATCTTGTAGAAAGAAAGGTTGCACCGAGGACAATAGCACTTGATGTGAATGAGGGACCATTACTTCGGGCACAGGAAAATATCCTTAGCTACGGTTTGGAGAATCTGATAACGACAAGATTATCTGATGGATTACACAAGCTAAAACCAAAGGAAGCAGATTCGATCATCATCGCTGGCATGGGGGGCCCCCTAATGATTAAGATACTAGAAGAAGGTAGCGAGTGCGTAAAGGCGGCAAAAGAGCTTATTTTACAGCCACAGTCAGAAATCTGGCGGGTACGAGAGTATCTACATAATCTGAACTTCGAAATTACAAAAGAGGATATGTGTATTGACGAAGGTAAGTATTATACGGTACTTTATGCATCACAGCCTCATCAAAGATGGGGCTGTGACGCGTTACCTCATCAAAAAGGTAGCAGTGATATATTGTCTCATCAAGAACTAGGTTGTGATTCCTTGCCTCATGATAAATGTTGTTCTACCTTATTAAAGGAAAGCCAGAGCAGCTTACGCGAGGAGAGAGAAGATGTCACCAAGGAATTGAGAGAATTATATAATAGATATGGAAAGTATCTTTTAGAGAGGAAGCATCCAATCTTGCAACAATACCTTGAAAAAGAGAAAGCTAAATCAATGAAAATAAAAGAAAGCTTAGAAATCAATGGTTCTTTAAAAAGTCAGGAACGATATGCGCAACTGCAAAAGGAAATTGAAATCTTAGATGCTGCCCTACAATACTACCAATCTTAGAATACAAGAAATACAAGAGGAAATGAGAATTCATTCACTCGATAAGTTTGTGTCTGCGCTGCAACCACAGACTTGATGTTACGCTGCAGCGCAGAAATGAGGTAATAAGTATATGGGAATGTTTAAAGTCACGATTGATGGCGTGACAAAAGAATACAAACAGGGTACGACTTATTTAGAAATCAGCAAGGAATATCAGTCTCAATTTAAACATGAGATTATTCTTGTATTGATGAATGGAAGATTACGTGAGCTGTTTAAAACATTAAAACAGGACTGTACAATCGAATTTGTTACAATTTCAGAAGATGCTGGTCGCAAGACTTATTCCAGAGGGCTTATCTTTGTAATGATAAGAGCGATTTATCGTGTATTAGGGCATGAAAATATTGAAAAGGTAAGAGTGGAACATTCAATTGGCTCAGGACTGTACTGCGAATTGGATGGAAAAGTGAAAGTAGATGCTGCATTAATGGAGAAAGTTAAGAAAGAGATGGAAGCCATGATAAAACGTGACATACCATTTATGAAACGTTCCATTGCTACAGCGGATGCAGTAGAGTTATTCCATAAATACCAGATGTATGATAAGGAAAAACTGTTTCGCTACCGCCGTGTTTCCAGTGCAAACCTCTATAATTTAGATGGCTTTGAGGATTATTATTATGGCTATATGCCGGCAAGCACTGGTATCTTAAAGTATTTTGATATATTTCCATACGAAGATGGGTTTATCTTAATGCTACCAACCAAAGAAGAGCCAGAGAAGGTTCCAGAGTTTAAACCAAGAAAACGTTTGTTTGAAACTCTTCAGCAAGCCAATCATTGGGGAAGAACCATGGAGATTTCTACGGTTGGCTCCTTAAATGATGAGATAACCAAGGGAAACATGAATGAGATCATTCTGATTCAAGAGGCGTTACAAGAGAAGAGAATAGCAGAAATAGCAGAAAAAATTAAGAGTGCTGGTAGTAAGAAGTTTATTATGATAGCAGGACCTTCTTCCTCTGGTAAGACTACATTCTCTCATCGTTTGTCAATTCAGTTACGTACCCTTGGATATAAGCCGCATCCAATTGCTGTCGATGACTATTTTGTAAATCGTGAAAATACACCCAAAGATGAATTTGGTAACTTTAACTTTGAATCCATTCATGCCATCGACATAGAGCAATTTAATAAGGATATGACTGCTTTATTGAATGGAGAAGCGGTAGAACTACCAAACTTTAATTTTAAATCCGGTAAGAGAGAATATAAAGGAAACTATAAGAAGTTAGGGCCAGAGGATATTCTAGTTATCGAAGGTATTCATGGTTTGAATGATGAATTGTCCTACTCTCTACCAAAAGAGAGCAAATATAAAATTTACATTAGTGCATTAACTCAGCTTAATATTGATGAACATAACCGTATTCCTACTACGGACGGAAGATTAATTCGTCGAATGGTAAGAGATGCTAGAACGAGGGGAACCTCTGCTCGCGAGACAATTGCGATGTGGGCATCGGTACGTCGTGGAGAAGAGGAGAATATCTTCCCGTTCCAAGAAGAAGCAGATTGTATGTTTAACTCTGCCTTAATTTATGAATTATCTGTTTTAAAGCAATATGCAGAGCCAATCTTGTTTGGAATCGATAAAGATTGTAAAGAATATTTAGAAGCGAAGCGATTATTAAAATTTTTAGATTACTTTCTTGGGGTTAGCTCAGAAGATATTCCAAAGAATTCTATTATTCGTGAGTTTATCGGTGGAAGCTGCTTTAAAGTCTGATTAATAAATCTGCTTTCATGAAACACTAGTTACAATACCATGATGCATTAGTAAGATTTTAATGTTAATACTATGTATGCTTTTATTGTTTGATAAGCTTAATACTTGTATCTATAATTTTTCCTTCCCATATCTCTTATTCTTTATAATTGGAAGGATAAACTTCTTTACAAATGAAATAATTCATGTTAGCATACTAAGGTTGAGTAGTACAGATGATCGCGCCGATTATTATCGGTGAGGAAAGTCCGGGCTTCATAGGGCAGGGTGCCGGATAACGTCCGGTGGAGGCGACTCTAAGGCCAGTGCAACAGAAAATAAACCGCCTAACCGTAAGGTTAGATAATAACCGTAAGGTTGGGTAAGGGTGGAATGGCGGTGTAAGAGACCACCGCTTCTCTGGTAACAGAGAAGGCTGTGTAAACCCCACTCGAAGCAAGACCAAACAAATACCTTAGGGTATGAGAGCGATACGGCGGCCCGCCGTGCTCTTAGGTAGGTCGCGTTTTGTCCGGTAACGGGCAAAGGAGCTGTATGGTAACATACAGTCAAGATAGATGATCATCAAATACAGAACCCGGCTTATAGTACTACTCAATTTCGATGAAACTTAAGATGAGCCAGTTAGATTCTGACTTGTCATGATTGTGAGACTGGTTCCGGTTCGGCAAATCTGCAGAACATGGAGGTAGTCTCATTTTTTTATGTAAAAGTGAGGATTTAAAGTAAGATAGAAACAACATTAGGAAACGCAGGAATAAGCTGGTTTTGCAAAATTGTATTTAAGGAAACAGTACAAGAAAAACTAGGGTTTTGTAAGAAAAAAGTAAAGATTTTAGTACTTTGGTATGATAAGATATGTCTAGTAAGGAGGTTATTCAGAAATGGCAGAGGAGATAAATATTTTAGTAGTTGATGATGACAAAGAGATAGCAGAATTGGTTGAAATTCATTTAGTAAGTGATGGATATCAGGTCTTTAAAGCATACAATGCCATGGAAGGACTCGAGATCCTCCAAAAGGAGAACATAAAACTTGTTATTTTGGATATTATGATGCCAGGTATTGATGGACTTAGTATGTGTAAAAAGATAAGAGAAACCAGTACAGTTCCAATTATCATGCTAAGTGCAAAGTCGGCAGACATAGATAAAATCATAGGCCTTAGCACAGGTGCAGATGATTATTTGATTAAGCCATTTAATCCTCTTGAATTAATGGCGCGTGTAAAATCACAGCTAAGACGATTTACAAAGTTCAATCCTAGTACTTATGAGGATAAGAATGAAAAGGAAATTGCTGTGACTCATTTGGTGATTAATAAAGAAACCCATGTTGTTATAGCTTACGGAAAAGAAGTAAGATTGACACCAATTGAGTTTGATATATTATATTTACTGGCCTCCAATGCAGGAAGAGTATTCAGTACGGATGAAATCTTCGAGCGCGTATGGAACGAAAAGATGTATGAAGCGAATAATACGGTTATGGTACATATTCGAAGACTTAGAGAGAAAATCGAAATGGACTCAAGGAATGCAGAAATCATCAAAACAGTATGGGGTGTTGGGTACAAGATTGAAAAATAATTCTTGTTACTTGTTTCGCGTGTCAATGAGAAAAGGTAAGAAGGAATTTCTCGTTGACAAGTAGGGGTTATTCAGCTTTTTCATCCAAGGATGGAGGACCACGATGGAAGACAAATTTATTCACAGTTTTCGATATCGAAACTTATGGTACAGTATCGTAAGTGCTATCATGGCCTTAATTACAGTACTAATATTTTTAGGAGTTGTTAATTTTATCTCTTATGCATTGCAACCTAATCAGGAAGTAAGTCAGACACTGGAAACAACAACGTCTAATTATAAAAATCAAATCTCTAATAGTATCAATAATTCGGTTAATGAAGATATTTACCGAGAATCCATAAACTCGAAAAATACACAAGCAGATATTAAACCAACAAAAAACAGTCAAAGCAATAACAAGTTTAATTTAGTGATTTACGTGATTGCGATATTCATTGGTTTTCTATCATTTATTACTTATTTTTTAATCTTCACAAAGAAGATGAGTACTTATCTTAGAGAAATATCAAATGGTATTGATGAATTATCAACTGGTAATTTTGATGTAAGGATACCGCTTCGTAATGACGATGAATTTACAAGAATTGCTCAGAACCTAAATCGTATGGCAGTTGAGATTAAGATGATTATAGAAGAAGAACGAACTACAGAAAATAAGAAAAATGAGCTAATTACAAACGTAGCTCATGACTTACGAACCCCATTGACTTCTATCATAGGATATCTAGATTTGGTATCTAGAAAAGACCTTCCAGCAGATACAAAGGAGAAGTATATAGGGATTGCCTATAATAAGTCAATTCGCCTGGAAAAGCTGATAGAGGATTTATTCTCTTATACCAAATTTGAATTCGGGGAAGTTAAGTTTAATAAAGAAGAAGTTGATTTAGTAAAGATGCTTTATCAACTATTGGATGAGTTCTATCCAAGTTTTAAAGAGTATGGATTGGAATATAGCTTTGATTCTACAGTTCCATCTGCGGTTGTGGATGCGGACGGAGATTATTTGGCTAGAGCATTTGCTAATTTAATTGGAAATGCTATAAAGTACGGTGCAGATGGTAAGAATGTAATTCTTCATCTGGAGGTAAAGGATACAGAAGTAATTGTAACCATCACAAATTTTGGTGAGGTTATACCGAAAAAAGACCTAGCGCACATTTTTGAGAAATTCTATCGAGTAGAATACTCAAGGAATGAAGAACATGGTGGGACAGGTCTTGGCTTAGCAATTGCAAGAAATATTTTTGAGATGCACGGCGGTCATGTGGAGGCACGAAGTGGATTAGATGGAACAGTTTTTGAAGTGGTATTACCAATCGGTTAAGGAAGGAAAGGAGGAGCTACATGAAACATTTACGTGTATTATGCTTATTGTTTGCTATACTACTATTGCTATGTAACGTAAGTGATGTAGCTGCAGCAAGTGCTCCGCAAACGAATCTGGGAAATACCACTCAAAGTGGGAACCCAATTGTTTTGGTTAATGACCGAGTTGTAGTGACTTTACAATATGGCCTGGAACAACAAGCTAGATATGGCCGAACCATGCAGTTAACCGCAAAAATATATAATAAAGGGGAAAGTTTTTCGGGTGAAGTAGCAATCACGTTAATAAATGAAGAACAAGATAATATTCGCTATGCAACTAAAACGACGATTCTAGGACTAGAAAAAAATATTGTAACATTAAATATTCCCATAAACAGAGCCAGTAGAGGGATGAAATTTGAGATTATTACTACGGATAAGGATACAATTGTAGAAGATGTAATTCCCCTTAATGTCGTAAACTTAGGAACCTATTATTACGTGGGAATTTTAAGTGATATGTCGGCTCCGCTGTCGTATTTTGAATATTTTGGAAATAAATGCGTTTCCTTGGATAAAAGTAATTTTCCAAGTGATTATATTGGACTTGACGTTATAGATGTCTTAGTGATTGAAAACTTTACAATATCCAATTTGACTATGGAACAGCAACAGGCAATATTAGGATTTGTGAAACGAGGCGGAACATTGGTACTTGGAAGTGAAGCTTACTATCAAGAGGGAATGCCCGCAATTAAGTGGCTTAGTAACCTTGATATTCTAAGCATTGCAGAAGATAATTCCGAAATATCTATGCAAAATGCAAAGATATCTATGAATAACTCTTCTGAGTTTTCGGATCTTTTATTAAAAGTGAAAGGATATGAAACTTCCAGAGCTTCCAATTTAAAATATAAGGAAGATCTGAAAAAACAAGACCCACAAAAAGAGTGTGTCTCTTATATTGGAGAATCTATTTTAGGAACTAAGATAATCAGTGACTTAAAGTTTACTGAAGTCGAAAAACCTGTTTATATATATTCAACCACGAATGCTACTAAAAGGAAGGAATCGAATGAACTAACAATATATGAAAAAGTACCTTATGGAGAAGGAAATGTTCTAGTATTTCACTTTCCACTTGGTATGGAGGGAATAACAGAAGAAGAATTATTAGTGAATGAAGGGGTTAGTGGCGAACTGCTAAATACCTTCTATCTTTCCATTGTTGATCAGGTACTTGAGGATATTCCGAATGTTGTAAAGGATAAGGTAGAAGTAGAGAACTATTCAAACTTTGATAATTACAGAGTTCAAGGAGTTTTAGAAAATTCGGATCTTATCAATGTCCCGAAAGTTTTTCCATATAGCATGTTATTAGCAATCTACATTATTATCATTGGACCTCTCTTGTACTTTATTTTACGGAAAAGGAAAAAGAATATCTTAGTTTGGGTGGTTGTTCCTAGTCTCTCCATTATTTTTTCTTGTATTGTGTATGTTATGGGGACGAATACAAGAATTACAGAACCGTACATCTCTTATGTTAATATAGAAACTTTTGATCCTAATACCAATACCCTTGAGGGAGAATCTAATGTAAATGTCTATTTATCCTCAAACAAAAAGACAGAGTTAAGTATTGGAAATGCAGACCAAATTATCGCGGGAAAGTATCAGTACCCAACATTTTACGAGGTGATTGACAAAGAGAAATCATTTGAAACGTTGGCCTATCCGGATGCAGTTACTACCTCGGTGTTAAAGTCAGAGGATGGCTACTCCCTGGAGTTTAACCATATTCCAGCATTCACATCACAGTATTTCTCTTTAGAATATGCTAGAGAATTTGAGAATGAAATAACAGGTCAGGTTTCAGTTACGGAAAGTTCTATGAGTGGAAGTGTGTCAAATGATTCTTCGGAGAATTTTGAGGAAGCATATGTGTATTATAATGGTAGAGTTGCTTTGCTTGGTAAGTTAGAAAGCGGCGAGAGTGTTTTATTAGAAGAATGTAATCAAGAGTATAATAACAGTATAGACGGTATTTTGTATAATACAAATGCGATTAGTGTAGAGATTGGAAATCAAGAAAAGAAGGTATCGCCAGAACGGAATAGAAAAAATAACGCACTTAGTTTGGTGATAGAAAGTGGCCTTTATGCGAAAGAAGGAGCATATCTCATAGGGTTTACAGAGAACTTACCAAAGGAGCATCCTTTCTCAGGCTTATCAAGCAACCATGTAAGTTATGGGGTTTCTATGATGTTAGTTCCTTTGGAAGTTAATACAACAACTGGAAATGAAACTCTAGTACCTAATCTTGATCGCTATCTAAAGGTAGGTGGAAATAACTATTATGACAGTGCGTATCGCTATGTCTATACGAATAGTTTAGAATTAGAATATCGGCTTCCAAAGGAAGATGAAATCACAGAACTATTGCTAGCAGATATCTTTCAGATTAGTTTAGATCAAAGTGAAAACTATAACATAATGGCAAAAAAGATATATTTCTATAATAGAACCACAAGCCAATATGATTTAGTATTTCGATCTGATATATTACAGGATGGAAGATATCAGAAGGTAAACGCTGTTAATGGCGATGTTTCTTTAAATGCATCGGAGCTTAAGAACTATCTAAATGAAGAGCAGGAATTAAAGATTAAGTATGAGGGTGAAGACGTTGAGATGAGCGGTGTTTTCGCTATTCCGATCATCTCTTATATAAAAAAGGCGAATTAGCGTTTTTTACTTTCAAGTAGTAAGGGGATTATTTTAAAGAATAGAATGAGAAATCAATCAATAAGAAAGGAGGAGCTATGTTAGTAATAAAGAACTTAGTAAAGAAGTTTGGTAAGTCGTATGCTCTTGAGGGGCTTAATATGGAACTTCATAAGGGAGAACTGTATGGCTTTGTCGGTCCTAATGGTGCAGGTAAAACAACGACAATGAAAATCATAGCTTCTCTTTTATCTGCGGATTCTGGTGAAGTTTGGGTTAATGGGATCGATGCCCTCCGCTATCCAAGACATGTGAAAGAACAGATTGGATACATGCCAGATTTTTTCGGTGTATATGATAACTTAGATACACAAGAGTATCTCTCCTTTTATGCTAGTATTTACGGTATTGTTGGAAATCCAGCAGAAAAAAGAATCGATGAGTTACTTGAACTTGTAAATCTAAGAGAAAAAAAGCATGACTACGTGGATGAACTTTCTAGGGGGATGAAGCAGAGGCTATGTCTAGCAAGAACCTTACTTCACCAGCCCAAACTTTTATTACTTGATGAACCAGCTTCCGGCCTTGAACCAAGAGCGAGGTTAGAACTTCAAGGAGTATTAAAGAATCTATGTGCACAAAAAGTTACGATATTATTAAGTTCTCATGTTCTTAAAGACCTCTCGGAAATGTGTACTAACCTCGGAATCATTGAAAGTGGTAAGCTTGTGATTGAGGGGCCGATGAAAGAAATTATGGCGAAACAAAAAGCAGAGAATCCACTAGTGATTAAAATTATGAGTGGTCATGATATTGCAATTAAGTTACTAAAGGAAATGCCGGAGGTAACGAATATTGCAAGTAAAGAAGGAAGTATCTCGTTCCATTTTTATGGAGAAGAGAGTAAGGAAGCGGAATTATTAACAAGGTTGATTGCTAATGGAGTATCGATTGCCTCTTATAAAAGAGAAGAGGGAAACTTAGAGGAGATATTTCTTAGACTGACGAAATAGAAAGGAGAAAATGAGATGTGGCAAATAAACTCTGTTTATCTAAGGGAAATTTACCAAAATGCAAGAATGAAAAAGACTGCGGTTTTATTGACAGTGTTTAATGGGTGCCTATCTTTATTTGGTCTTTTAGCTTTCTACATAACGTTTGAAGGGGCGCAAAAGATTGGAAGCTCAGTCAATTATTCCGATATACTTACTATTTATGGTATTATCACTGGTGCTCAGTTTTTACTTGTACTGTTTTTAATTCCAGGAATGACATCTGGTGCAATCTCTGGAGAGAGAGAAAAGCAGACATTAGATATTTTACTATCAACTCGCATGACATCATTTCAAATTGTACAGGGGAAACTACTGGCATCCCTTAGTTTAATGTTATTACTAGCTGTTTCTTCTTTGCCTATTATAGCACTGGTATTTGCTGTTGGTGGAATTACCTTTCTGCAATTATTGCAGTTTCAGTTGTTCTTGTTTATTACTTCCATTTATCTTGGCAGTATTGGTATTTTCTTTTCTAGCTTATGTAAGAGAACAACGCTCTCCACAGTTTGCTCTTATATGACAGTAATTACTATAACGATAGGGCTTGCAATGTTGCTACTTGGTGGACATTTGATTGAATCACTTGGGAGTATGAGACAAGAGATTGTCTATGGGATTAGGAAGATGGATGGTATGGCTGAAGTCAATATTACGATCGCTACACTATTATTTGATCCTATTTTTACTTTTTTTTCACTATTAAAAAGTCAGATTGGAATTGAAGCAGGAGCATTTACTGATTGGCGAACCAATAGCCGTGCGGCAAACTATCTAATTGACCATTGGTTTACGATAAGTATTCTTGCCCAAAGTGCAGTATCCATTCTACTTATGGTTGCTTCCTCTTGGCTTATAACTCCAGTAAAAAAAAGAAAACGCACGCGTTAGCGTGCGGTTCTTATAGAACTATGAAAATGGAAGAAGAAAAATATACTTGTATTATATCATAAAATATCGAAAAAAGGTACTCTTTTTTGAAAAAGTTTTCTGACAATATAATATTGGGAATAAAAAACAAAAAATGTCAATTAAAATTTGGTAAATCTCGTAGTTTTTTACTGATTCGAAGGGAATTATATAGTTTCGCATAGGCAATATGATCCACACCTTCGATATAGTTTTCAGGGAAGTCTTTTTCAAGACCTTTACTCTTTAATAAAGAAGCGGCTTTATTATAGGCTATTGCTGCCTCAATTTCACTTCCATATTTACCTACAATATAATCGCCGTTGATATGAATTCTTGTTGTGTAAATTTCCTGCCCTTTTACTACTGTTTTTTGAACTCCATGATAACGATTGATAATTTTTATATTACCATATCGAAAATCTGTCGAATCACCGTTGGAAAAACGATAGTCTCGTCCTGCGACAGCAAAGTTTTTTATCCCATAGCGGGATAGGATATTTACCTGCATTCCATAATCAGATACGAATAAGTGACCACCTCTTCTCATTATGCGATGATACATATAATAAAATAGATCATCTGCGTCAAACTTAAGAGGGGTGTGTTCATCCAGATAATATAAGAAGTATTTGTGTTGCAAATAAATCGGAGTGCGGCAATAAATTCCATTATCTCTAAAGTTTAATAACATAATCCATTTATCAAAGGATATTGGAGAACGTAAGGCATAAAAGGCTTCCGCAGTAGGAAGGCTTTTTTTTATGCTTTTTTTCTTATTTAATATTTTCAGTGCAGACTGATATACTGCATGAGCAGCTTTTTCGGTATCAAAACTTCCGAGACTGATATGCTTATTTCTGTAGGTAATGGAAGAACGATAATAGAGTTCTCCGTTTTTCTTGTTTGCCACATAAACTCCTGGTAATGGCATGTTATCACCTCTTTTCTGAATGAGTTTCTTCTATATATAATATGTTTTATGAAAGTACTTTCAAATTGGCTATTCCATAGATGTTATCTAAATTAACTATACCCAACAATCAGAGGGATTGCAAGAAAACATTGGTGCAAATTCAAGTTGCGGAGGCTAAGGTGATACACACAGAAATATTTGACGAAGATTACGACAGTAATACCGTAATATGACTAATTGTTACATAATTATTACATGACTTTGGATAAAAATAGACACCCTAAAACATATAAATGTAGTAAATATAGGTGTTCTACAGCTATAGAATTGAATGATATTAAGCATGTATGTATAAAGATAAATTTTTATGTATATAATTCTTAACAAAAGCGTAACAATTTATAATCTTGAGTCTTGTAAATATGCCTAATTTTAAACTCCATCTTAGGCTAAAAACTTGTGCATTTCTTACACATGTGGAAAAGAGAGGTAATTTTCTTCTCTCTGTATGTGACGAAATTATGGCAACCTTATTGACAGTAATTTGCCCCATGCTATAATACAACTCATGCGAAAACACCGGTCATTATGGGAATGCCTGGAAACGCTTTATATAGATGTCGAATTGACTAAGTCTACTGGAGTGATATACTACACAGTATTCTTTGTCGGAAAAGTGAAAGAAAGAGGAAATCACATGTTAAAAATACATTCATTTCTTCGGACGATGAAAGACAAGGAAATGCACTTTGAGAAAGGTATTCAATATAAACACAGCAAAAGAATTGCGATTGTTGCCTATGTTTTGGCTGCTATACTTCTTGTTTCATCCTTCGGAGATTTCCATGGATTACACCTGTACTCCCTAGAGTATATGGTAAATGCAGCTACGCACGAAACCGTGGAACAAGATATTGATGCTCAAGATTTAGATCAAGATTTAGAGTATCAAAAGAACAATGCGAAGCTGCTAGAAACAAAACTTCTTGCGTATCCGCTTGAACAGTTATATCAAGGGGAGTTAACAAGAGAAGACGTTGAAACATTTACTGATGAGAACATTGCAACAAAAGTAGCAATTACAGATCCAAAGGAACAAATAAAACAAATGATGTATGATATTACGATGGATCCTGAGGATGGAGATATTGCTTTATTTGGTCTAGATGATTCCGAAAAGGAATTAGCTAACTTAGCTACCGTTGCTTCATTTGAAGCGGTAACTGCACTAGCAAGTGAATCTGCTGAAAATTTTGTGGTGAATGAAGAAAACAAAGAAAAAGCGGAAGCCTTGAAAGAAAAGACCAAGGCAACAGAAAGTACAAAGGTAAAAGCAAGTACAAAGAAAGATTCTGGAAGTAAGAAAGAAGAATCTACTAAAGCAACATCGAAATCTGATTCTTTGGTAAAATCATATAACAAAAAAATGGTCAAGACTTTATCTAAGGACGAGCTTGATATTTTATATCGTATTGTTGAGGCAGAAGCAACCGGAGAGGACATTTACGGAAAGATATTGGTAGCAAACGTTATATTAAATCGAGTAAATAGCAAAAAATTCCCTAATACGGTAGAAAAAGTGGTGTTTCAAAAGAACGGAAATACCTATCAGTTCTCACCAACAAAGGATGGACGATTTTGGTCAGTGAAGGTAACCGATGAAACAATCGAAGCAGTAAGCCGTGCACTTGAGGGAGAAGATTATAGTAATGGTGCTCTGTATTTTTTTGCTAGAAGGTTAACAAGCCAAAAGAAAGCATCTTGGTTTGATAACAGCCTTCGTAAGGTGGTAAAGTATGGATGCCATGAATTTTATAAGGACAAGTAGTAGAGAGAATGCTTTAGTGTTTATGTGAGTTGGAGCTGTGAGTATGATCTTGTATTTAAGCAAAAAGGAATACTTAAGAGGATGCTAATTAGATTAGGTGGAGTAGTAATGATACTACTGGGGTGAAACAAGCAATCTTTGATAACAATTAGGAAACATAAAGCTACAACAAATGAATTAGGTACTATAAATAACTGATATAAGTATTATGATTAATTGAAAAGAAGTTTTATAAAAGCGGGTATAGTTAGTAATGTCCAGTTATGTGAAATACATCTTGGATATTCGGTCTGTACTCGCATTTTTTATTGGCATATAAGAAAAACGGAAGGTTATGTTCGATTCTATTATTACCTAAAAATATTGAACAACTTGTGCTTAATTGCTGAAAAGGGTATCATTTTTTACGTGATTTTTTCATAATCCTGACTTGTCACGTCTAAAATATCATGATATAATACTTTGAACTTACATTAACAAAGTAAAGTGTTAAATAAATTAACATAGAATAGAATCGAAGGCTATAAAGGAGAGAAGAGCATGAATTTACTGTATCAAAGTACCCGTGATAATCGTGAACAGGTTACAGCATCCCAAGCTATCTTAAAAGGACTTGCTTCTGATGGTGGACTGTTTGTGCCGACCGAACTGCCAAAGCTTAATATAAGTCTAGAAGTACTAGCTAGCATGAGTTATCAGCAAATAGCTTATGAAGTTATGAAACTATTCTTAACAGATTTTTCAGAGGAAGAATTGAAGCACTGTATCAATTCTGCTTATGATGATAAGTTTGATACTAAGGAAATAGCACCGATAAAGAAAGCGGATGGAGCTTATTATCTTGAACTATTTCATGGAGCAACGATTGCATTTAAGGATATGGCACTTTCCATATTGCCTCACTTACTTACGACAGCCGCGAAGAAGAATGATGTAAAAGAAGAAATCGTAATCCTTACTGCTACGTCTGGTGACACGGGCAAAGCAGCACTTGCTGGTTTTGCAGAGGTACCTGGTACAAAAATCATTGTTTTCTATCCTAAGGACGGAGTAAGTCATGTTCAAGAAATGCAGATGGTTACGCAAAAGGGTGCTAATACTTATGTAATCGGTATTCATGGAAACTTCGATGACGCACAGACTGGTGTGAAAGAGATGTTTAATAATAAAGAGCTTGCAAAGAGCTTACAGGAAAAAGGCTACTTATTCTCCTCTGCAAATTCTATCAATATTGGCCGTTTGGTTCCTCAGGTAGTGTATTATGTGTATTCTTATTGCCGTCTGCTTCATGATGGCGAGCTAAATAAAGGGGAGCCACTAAATGTTGTTGTACCAACCGGAAACTTTGGTAATATTTTAGCTGCATACTTTGCAAAAGAGCTTGGTGTTCCAATCAGTAAATTAATCTGTGCCTCCAATGAGAATAAAGTATTATATGATTTCTTTACAACTGGAGAGTACGATAGGAATCGTGAGTTTATCTTAACAAGCTCACCATCTATGGATATCTTAATCTCAAGCAACTTAGAACGTTTGATTTATTTGATTTCCGGTGAGACTGCGGAAGAACGTGCAAGGAATAATGCAACGCTTATGAGTCAACTCTCCAAAGATGGGAAATATAAAATTACGACTCAGATGAGACAAAAACTTTCCGATTTTGTAGGTGGTTATGCAAAAGAAAAGGAAACTAAGGCTGCTATTAAACGTGTTTATGAGAATGCAGATTACGTTATTGACACACATACCGCGGTAGCTGCAAGCGTATATTATAACTATAAAGCTGCGAGTGGTGATGCAATAAAGACACTAATCGCTTCCACAGCTAGTCCATATAAATTTACTCGTAGTGTAATGGAAGCATTGGAAGTGGAAACAGAAAGCAAGTCTGATTTCGAGTTAATAGATCAGCTTAGTGAAATAAGCAAAACTACGATACCTCAGGCAATAGAAGAAATTCGTACCGCACCTGTACTTCATAAGATGGTTTGTGAGAAAGAGAAGATGCAGGAGATGGTGGAAGAGATATTGGGGTTAAGATAGGTTAGTATATTTAAAAGAAATGCAGATTAATAAATGGGGCTTTGCTGAGTGGATTCGGCAAGGCCCTTTTTTGATTTATTGTGCTCTGCAATTTCTCATAAGTCATATGCTCTCTGAGGAAGATATACTATTAGTTCAGCAAGGAGAAGTATTTACTCCTGGACAAAGTCTTGTTATCTCCGTGTTTGATAATTGCTAGTCCTGAAATGTCGAAGATACTTGGTTTTATTGTGGGTAGTTGTGATACAATGCATAAAGAGAATACGGTAGAAATATTATTGAACGAGGTTTAGTTGTAGGTTATTGTTATTTATCGAAACACTATAAAGGGTAGTGGAAAATATTTTTTGTAAACAGGTTCGCCTATTCAATTGGGACTAGAAAAGGGAACCACCTAAAATTTTTTGTGACCAAACAAAAAGCAAAAGAAAGCAATATGGGAGTAAAGATAAGTTCTATTAGAATAGATAATATAGGAAGATTCAATTTTATTGATGCAAATAGGAGAGTGTATTCTTGATTTAGTAATATTAGAGAATAGAATAGGGAGTTTCTGAAATAGAGTTTCGAAGGAAGAATTATTTTTTATTTTTCAGTGTTTTATTCTTGTACTTATATACACAGCATTTCAAGGGATTATGCCAGAATTAAAATAAGGTGTAGTAAAAAGAAAAACCAAGAGAACGGCGAACAATATACTTAGTGGACGATATTTAAAGAAAAATTACTAAATGAAACTAAATTTTATTGTACATAATCACAAAATTTAAAATAGTCTAAATGTGACAACAGCATGACATATCTTTGACACAAAGAAAAGGCATTATAGAGGTAAGTCAAAACCAAATGCCAGGGACTTCTGCGAGCATGACTATAGACGATTACGGTCACATCCAGACAAATGTCCATAGGGATGTAGTAGGGGTTTGGAGAATTGCCCGGCGAGGCAGGTTATTTGGCTAGATATAATCAATCCAGTTACAGGATAGTAGGATAGTTACCCAGATGTTTTACCCAGTTTGTAAAAGAATTTTAATTTGTCGAAATATTGTGGCAAATCAAATAAGGTTCTTTATCGAATTGTATAGAAACAAGACTTAGAATGGGGGACAAAAAGTGAATTTGTAAGCAAAAAGACTTGACCTTTCCTACGATAGTTGTTATAATCATCTTGTTATTGGAACGATTATATTTACTTATGCACATTTTAGAGTTTTTCGAATTGTTAATACATCATTAACAATTCCATTATACTCGATATGTGACGTAAGTCAATATAATACAAAACCATATATTTTAAGGAGGAAGAAAGAATATGAAGAATTTCTTTAAGAAACTCGCCTTCGTATTAGCCCTTGCTATGGTCTTAGTATCTGTTGCACCTGCTACAGCAAACGCAGCAGCTAAAGCACCTTCTTTAAAGAAGACTAGCAAGATTCTTTACATCGGTGGCGACCTAACAGGAACGATTCCAGATAGCTATCGTTTCTATTTTAACAACGCAGCTGGATATACATCAACATGGGAAAGTATGGATGAAGATGTTGTTGTTATCGAAGGCAAGACAGTAGTTGCAGTTGGTGTTGGTAAGGCAGTAGTTAAAGCTACTCTTACAAACAAGGCTGGTAAAGAAGTAGTTCGCGAAGCAACTGTTTGGGTAAAACAGAATGCTGAGAAGGTTGGATTTGGTAGCCAGAAAGCTATTGAGTCTCCTATCGAATTAGGTTCTAAAGTTAAGATCAATGTTTTCAGACAGGTTGGAGACAAGAAGATCTGGACTCAGAACGATATGGCTACATGTACAGACGTTATCAAGTGGACTTCTAGCGATGAAAAAGTTGCTACAGTTGATAAATGGGGTACTGTAACAGCTGTTGGTGCTGGTGAAGCTACTATCACAGCTACAGCAACTCAGCCACAGGGACCAACTAAAGGTGAGTCTGCAAGCTATAAGGTAACTGTTGTATCTGGTTTAACAGCTGCTACTCAAAAGGATGTTAACTCTGTTAACTTAACATTTGGTACACCTGTAACTAAGGATCAGGTTAATGCTAAAACAGTTAAATTATACGAAGTTGTAGGTACAACTAAGGTTTCTCAGTTAGTTAGTGCTGTAACAATTGATGAGAAAGATGCTACTAAAGCAACTCTTGATTCTTACGTGAACTTCAAGAAAAATGCTACTTATGTTGTTGAATATGATGGAAAGACACTTGAATTTGTAGCTGTTGATCCTTCTGTTGAATCTGTTAAGGAAGTTAAGATTTTAACTACTCAAGCTGTTAAAGGTAAAGCAACAAAGGTTGAATATCAATTATTAACAGATAACGGTGTTGATCTTACATCTGTAATCCCATCTTCAAGAGTAACAGTTGAAGTAAAGGGCAACGATGCTTGGTATAACAGTACTGATAATACAGTAACATTCTTTGAATCTGGTAAAGTTGCAACTGTGAAGGTTGTTTTCCACACATATAACTATACTGATAACGGTGTAGAGAATGTTATTGAAGCTGAATCTGCAATCGTTTCTGTTGATGAAACAACAGCAACTCTTGGAACTATATCAGCTTGGACACTAGATGCAGATAATGTATTTGACTTTAAGAAAGATACAGTAAATCATAGACTTACTTTAAGTGAAGGTGGTTTATACTTTATCGGTAAGTATGTAGATTCTAATAAGAAAGATATCATCACAAACGCTGCTGATAGCAAATTCACATTTGAATCTTCTAACACTAACGTATTTATCGTAAATGGTAACTACATTAATCCAGTAAGTGAAGGCGCTGCTACTTTAGTTATTAAGTATGATGGCAAGGCAATCGATGCTTTAGCAATTTCCGTACTTCCAAAGAGAGTTCCAGCTAATGTTAATGCTACAATAAACAAAGCTGTTGTTTCTAAGGGAACTGCAGATGAATTTAAGATTGACGTAGTAGTAACTGATAACTATGGTGAACCAGCTACTGGTAACGTTACTATCGAGTTATTAAGTACTTCTGTAACAGGAGCAAAGATTAATGGCGCAGGTGTTAATTCAATTCTTAATACGGCACCATTAGATAGCAAGGGTAAAGCATCATTTGCATTTGCTGGTACTGCATTTGATACAGAATGTAATTATAACTTAAAAATTACTGCTGACAAGATTGTTAAAGTTGTAGGCGTTACAGCTAAAAAGCCAGGATCCGCAACAACTGTAGCTTTAAATGTTGGTAAGACTGATATTGACACTACATTAAAGATAGCAACATCTGCTTCTATTAATAAGGCAGACAGCTTCAAATCTACTATTAGCTTAAAGAATGTTGATGCTAACGGATTATATGTAAGTGATGTAGCTCCAAGTGATTTTGATTATTTAAATCCTGGTAAACCAGCTACTGGTGTAGCTTACTACTATGAGTTATATAATGCTAAGGGTGAACTTGTTCCAGCTACTGGAGAAATTAATGGTGTTAAGTTCTTAGATGTATCAAATGATACATTTAGCGCAGTTGTAACATCTGGTTCTTCTTTACAGAAAGCACCAACAGGAAACTACCGTGTTCAGTATTACTCAGTAGATTCTACTGGCGCTGTACGTATTCTTGGTCAGACACAGATAGTTGTTAAGGATAGTCAACCTGTAGCATCTGTAGATCAAGAGAGATTCATTTCAGCTGCTAATTCTGTTGCAGGTTCATTCCTTGCAGGTGACATCGTTATTAAGTTAGACACTAATAATGATGGAACAGCTGATACTTTAACAACTTTCGATCCATTAACTATGGAATTAGTTGGTACAGGAGCAAACGGTGAGCAAGCTGGACGTAATATTCTTATTAAATCAGTAGTTTATACAGCATCTGTTGATTTAGACGGTGTAGTATATAATTATGACATTAAGATTAACGTAGGTAAGCAGATTACTTTATCTAAATAATATTAATAAAAAACGCCAAACATAACGTTTGGCGTTTTTTTATTAAACAAAATTACTTTAAAATTAAATTCTTATTAATATCAATAATCATATTATAAGTTAACGTTTGTCCAGCATAATTAACAGTTGCATCATAAGATACAGTCTTAATATGAACATTATTACCGCTTGATTCAGCACCTAAGAACTCTTTCACAACACAGTTAGTGTTGATCTTATCTAATTCGCCGTCGTTATCAATATCAAGCTTGATTTCAATATCACCAGCAACTAAAGCTCCGTTAATTGTAGAAGCAGAAGCCTTAACTTCGTTCTGGATCACAACCGCAGATGGCTGATTATCAACTACGTTGATAAATTCAACACCAACAGGTGCGATTACAAAATCATTAGTACCGTTCTTTGTTAACTTGTATGCAGCTACTTTGTAAGAACCAGTCTTAACTTTAGAGATTGAAGAACCAGATGTTGTAATTGGTTGGAAGTTATTTGTAGCAGTATTAATTACTGTATCACTACCAGTAGAACCTGGAACTGTTACAGATTCTGGAGAAGTAACTTCGTAGTAGAATGCTGTTCCAGTTTCACCAGTAATCTGTGCCTTAGCAGCTTCTAAACCGTATACAAGGTTAGTAATCTCGGACTCTTTATAACCAAACTTATCTACATTGAAAAGTTTAATGGATACATTTTTACTTGCATTCGCATTTTCTTTGTTAGAAAGAACTAATGTTGTATCAACTTTATTAGAGGAAAGTTCAAGCTTCTGGTTAGATACTTCTCCAACTTCTTTGATATCTAAAGAGAATACCTTTGTAAGGTTACCAATAGTAACCTTGAACTGGTATACACCTGCTTTAGAGAATTGGCTACCGTTAATTTCAACTTTATTGTTTGTAATTGTTGTAGCAGAAGTAAATGGTGCAGTTGCTCCTGTAGGTCCAGAGAGTAACTGAATTTTTGCTTCTTTTGCTGTATAATCTGTACCTAACTGATCTTTAACAGATACTTTAATAGTAGCTACATCGAAATCTTTTCCTAAAGAAAGCATTGTCTTATTGGATTCAAGAGTAAGTGTTGCAGCTTCTCTCTCAGGTAAAATAGTTAATTCGATAGTACCAACAATAGTACCTTCATACTTAACTAAAACTGTAGCACTACCAGTCTTAACTGGGAATAACTGTTTTCCGTTAACGATTAAAACTGTGCTATCAGATGATTCAAATGTAAATTTGCTGTTATCCTTGCTATCTTCAGTCTTCTTATCGGACTTCAATAACTGAACCATTAAGTAGTAGCCGTTATCACTTAAAGATAACTTGTGATTTAATTCATCCTTGGAGAAATCAACTGTGTTGTTATTTGCAGTGATTGTCCATGCATTAATTCCTGTTACAGAAACAGAAGCCTTGTCAACAGACTTAATTACAGCTGTTGTCTCGATAGTTTTCTCAACTCCAGCTTCATTGTAGTTGTAAGTATGGAATACAGCTTTTACTGTTGCAACCTTTCCAGATTCGAAGAAAGTAATAGTCTTTCTGCTGTTATCGATATAAGCATCATGGCTATCAGAAGTAATATCTACTCTACCTTCAATAGCTTTTGTGATATCAACGCCATTCTCAGTGTAAAGAGCATATTTAACTTCTGTGCTCTCACCTTTTACAGCTTCGTTAGTTAAGATTTCAATCTTAGCAACGTTTTCAGCAACTGGATTTACTGTTACAAATTCAACAGACTTTCCACCGAATTCTACTACATAAGTAGTATCCTTACTGAATGGTACATATAATTCTACAGTTGCATTCTTTGGATTTTTCTCATCGACAGTAACTTTCTTAATAGTCTGTGCTACTTTTGTAGTTCCGGATACTGCAAATACCTTTACAGTATCTTTATTAACTTCTTTTGTATCATCTGCTTGACCAAAAGTTAAGTTGATGTTCTCTAAATCTTTTTGAGTAGCAGAAACAAGGCCCTTTTGACCTACAGTTACAGTTAATTTCACTTCTTTTGTTGTTGGAACAGTTTTATCCTCTGTCTGTAAAGATTTTGCTGTGATTGTAGCTGTACCTTCACCAACAGCCTTTACAGTACCCCACTTGTCAACTGTAGCAACTTTAGTGTTGCTAGAAGACCAAGCAATGTAATCAGTTACGATAGTCTTATCAGCCTGCTGCCAAGCTACCTGACCAGTAACAGCTTTTCTAAAGATGTTAAGCTTAACCTTATCACCGATAGCTAATACGTTATCAAGCTTTGCTGCAGATGCAGAAGAAACACCGATTTCAACAGCATTTCTCTTAACCCATACTTTACACTCTAAGTTTTTTACAACTTTACCAGTCTTAGTATTAGTTACAGTTGCTTTTAATAAAGTTTCACCAACTGCTTTCGCTTTTACAGTACCTTTTGTAGAATGGATTGTAGCGATTTCTGGATTCATACTCTTGAATGTTACCTTGTAATCACCCTTATTCCAAACCTTTAACGTAAAGTAGTCCTTATAGTTTCCCGTAGCTACATCTTGTTCAAGATATAACTTTTTGCCTGTCGTATTTAACTTTGGCGCTGCAGCAGCTCTGGCATTTGCTGCTGGTGCGATCGCAAGAACGACCATAGCCAAGGCTAAAACGAAGGCTAGTTTCTTAAAGAAATTCTTCATTTTCTTCTTCCTCCTAGTATATGTGTTTTTCTTATATTTACTCAGCATTTTTTTGTGTTTTCATTACCAATACATGTACTTTCTGGCATCTTGTTAATGATGTATTAAGTTATCTGATAAATACATAAAATATCTCTAAGTTAGTAAAATCAAGAGAATTTTCATAATAAATATTTGATGATTTAATGCAATGATGCCAGATTGATGCCAAATGATGCCAGTAGTAGGAAGAAAAGTGGCATCAATCCTAGGCCTACTAAAGATTATATGATGCATCTTTTGATTTAAGCTAGGTTGTATACAAAGAACTTGGATTGAATTCCTCTACGAGGAGAAAGGTGAAAATGCATGGAACAAGGAGTTGGAAAAGTACAAATGAGAAAAAAAGAAGAATTGGAAAAAGCAAAAATTAAATTAGCTGTGGAAGATCTACAAGGTAGTAAGGAGGAAGGAAAGAAAAATGAGAAAAGGCAAAAAAAGTCATTAAACCTACCGAAAGGTATTACTAAATGTTCTGACGGGCGTTATCAGGCAAGGTATACTTACGAAGGACATCGTTATTGTTTATACGGAAGAGATGTAAAAGAGCTTGAGGAAAGGCTTAATAATGCGAAGTATGAAATACAGCATGGCATCTATGCAAAGGAAGAAAGAATTTCATTAAATTCATGGTATGAAACATGGTTAAATGAGTACAAATCTATGACGGTAAAAAAAGGAACGGTTGAGAGTTATGAATGTATGTATAACTACTATGTAGGTCCGGTTCTGGGGAAAAAGTTACTGAAAGACATTCGAGGGGAGCATATACAAAAACTTTATAATGATCTATCTAGAAACGGTTATTCTAAATCCACAATTTCACTTATTCATGTTTTACTTGGTGCTATGTTTAAACAAGCTGTAAAAAATGAGTTAGTGAAAAAGAATCCTGTAGATTTAACTACATTACCAAGGGGAGAAAAGAAAAAAGAAAGAAGGGTTCTTACTTTAAACGAACAAGAGATATTATTGAAAGAAATTACAGGGCATGAATTGGAACCAATGATAAAATTGTCATTAGCAACTGGTTTAAGAGTTGGAGAGGTGACAGGATTAGAGTGGCGTGACATAGACTTTGATAAAAATGAGATAACTGTCCGTGGAACCTTAAAGTGTACGAGAAAAGGAATGGAATATTATAAGGATACTCCAAAAACTGATAAAAGTACTAGAAGCATTCCGCTCTTAGCAAATATTGAGTTAATGTTAAAGCGATATAGAATTATTCAAAAAGAGCATAAGCTTTCTATGGGAAGTGATTGGAAACCGATAGAGGGACTTGAAGACTTGGTGTTCTTAAGGGAAGATGGGAAACCTTTTTCAGGTCAGCATATTAGACAGCAGCTTGTTCATATTGTGGATGATATTAATGAGAAGTATTTTTCTAAGAAGACGATGGGTAAAGATAAGATAAGGAATGAGAAGTTTGATTATTTTACTCCGCATACATTAAGGCACACGTTTGCCACGAGGGCTTTGGAGAATGGTATTCCACCAAAGGTTGTTCAGGAGATATTGGGGCATAGTAGTATTACGATGACACTGGATTTGTATACTCATGTGTTACCGCAGACGAAGGCGGAGGAGATGAAGAAGTTGATGATGATTTTATAAAAGAATTGAATGTGGCATTGAAAATATAAGATAATTATAAGAAGCTTTTATAAAATAGAATAAAATCTGCTATGGAGTAAAAGCTTCTTTTTATTTGCACCAAGTGGCTTTAGTTGTGATAAAGTGAGATATAAATAAATGCGAGTATAATTCTTATTGTAATCTAACATGAATTGACATGGGGACATATAAAAAAGACAATCAACTTTATGAATTTTTAGTGGACTGAATTTAGAATAAAGTTTATACTTTTAAAGTGTACTTTATTGTAAATTCTTTGACGTTAATAGCAGACTTTGTTATAATAATAAAATATAGATAAAAATTGAATAAGATTTTAAATAAATGGAGAAATATGAAAAAAATAAGAGTACTCCAAGTTAATAAACTATACTATCCTGTTCGAGGTGGTATCGAAAAGGTAGTGCAACAAATTGCAGAAGGATTAAACGAATATACAGACATGCAAGTCCTAGTCTGCCAGCAAAAGGGTAGGACAACTGACGAGGTAGTAAATGGGGTTCGTGTACATCGGTGTAGTAGTAAAGGTATATTATTCTCACTTCCAATATCATTTTCATTTATTAGGGATGTTAGAAGATATGTAAAAAAGGCAGAGATACTTCAAATACATATGCCGTTCCCATTGGCTGATATTGCTTGCTTAGTATCAGGATATCAAGGTAAGATTATCCTGTGGTGGCATAGTGATATTGTGCGACAGAAAAAAATGATGATTTTTTATCGTCCAATTCTTGAACGATTACTTAAAAAAGCAGATAAAATAATCGTCGCAACACAGGGACATATTGATGGATCTAAATATTTAAAGTATTATAAAGAAAAATGTGTGATAATTCCATATGGAGTGGATGATGAAGTTCTTAATCTAGGGGAAGCTTTCATTGGCTATGAACAAAGTGAAATAAATGTGTTTGATATATCAAATTCCCAAGCAAAACTTGTAAACTTTCTGTTTGTAGGAAGATTAGTTTATTATAAAGGATGTGATATATTATTAAAAGCATTTGCACAGACATCTAATGCTGTTTTAACAATAGTGGGAGAAGGCAGTCTGGGACAAGAGTTAAAGAAGTTAGCTGAAAATCTTCATATTGAAGACAGAGTCCGCTTTTTAGGAGATGTAAAAAGAGAAGTACTTTATTCAGAATATAAGAATTGTGATGTATTTGTCTTGCCATCAGTTTTAAGGAGTGAAGCCTTTGGTTTGGTACAGATAGAAGCTATGGCGTTTGGTAAGCCAGTGATTAATACAAACTTACCGAGTGGTGTACCATATGTTAGTGTGAATGGCATCTCTGGTTTGACGGTTGAACCTGGTGATGTGGATGAGTTATCTAAAGCAATGAAATGGATGATAGAGCATGAAAAAGAGAGAGTATGCATGGGTATAGAGGCCAGAAAACGTGTAGATGAGAATTATACAATACATAATATGCTACAGAACGTATTAGAACTCTATAATACAGCATTGGAAGTGGAAGAATAGATGAAGGTAGTAGTTAATATTCAAAAGAAGATAGTGGATTTGGCTTATAAGTATAAAAGTGTAATATTACGTATCTTTCCCAAAACAGTATTAAAGGAAATGAAAAGCAAACTTATTCTTTTCAATATAAAAAAATTGAGTAAAGTATCTTTTATTCCTTTTAAGCGAGATGTATTTCCGGATGGTGTTAATTTAATAGGAAGTATTAAAGCGGAAACTGGACTTGGGCAAAGCTGCCGATTATTAGCCAATGAGATAATGCATACAAAGCTACCATTTACGATTTATGATTATGAATCTTTAGGAGAAATGAGCCTAAAAGACAATAGTTATGATGAGTACATTTCAGATGAAACTAAATATAATATAAATTTAGTCCATATTAATCCACGTGAACTTGGGATCGCTTTGGTTAAATTGGATAAGGGAATATGGGATAAAAGATATAACATTGGATTTTGGTTATGGGAACTCGAAGAATTCCCAGAAGAGTGGATTCCTTTCATTGATTATTTTGATGAAATTTGGACACCATCAGAATTCATTAGCAGAAGTATAAGAAAATGTACTAAAAAGCCTGTCATTACCATTCCATATTCAATAGAGACTAGCATAGATAAGGCATGTGGAAGGCAGCAATTTAAACTACCTGAAGAACAATTTTTATTTTTAATGATGTTTGATTACAATAGTGTTGCTGAACGAAAAAATCCCGTAGGGATGATTGAAGCATTCAAGAGAGCGTTTTCACCTGAAAAGACGAATGTTGGACTAGTCATTAAGGTGACTTCGGCAAATGAGAATGATATTAATGATTTGAGAAGTAAATTATTTGATTATAAAAATATTTATTTTATAACATCTGTGTTAGAAAAGCAGAAAGTTAATAGTCTGATAAATTGTGTCGATGTTGTTGTCTCCTTGCATAGAGCAGAAGGATTTGGCTTAGTAATGGCAGAGGCAATGTCACTAGGTACACCAACGATTGCAACCAATTGGTCTTCTAATACTGAATTTATGAATAACGATGTTGCTTGTATGGTGGACTATAAAATGATAGAGTTATCTCGTGACATAGGACCTTTTAAAAAAGGTCAAAGATGGGCTGATGCAGATATTGAACAAGCTGCTGATTATATGAAGAGGTTGGTTGCAGATAAGAAATATTATGATGAAATAAAAGCAAACGCTCAAAAGCATGTTAATAAGGTTTTAGGTATGGAGCATATTAAAACATTAATCGAGCAGCGGGTAGAAGAGATATACTATAAAAGTTAGTAGCACTTATCTATGATTATTGTTACTAATAGTAGTATTGATATGAGAGGAAAATAATATGAAAAGAATTGCTATTATAAATCAAAGATATGGTTTTGAAGTTAATGGGGGTTCTGAGTATTATACTAGATTAATTGCGGAGAAACTGAATGATCGTTACCAAGTAGATGTCTTAACAACCTGTGCACTCGATTATAGTACATGGGAAAATTTCTATCCAGAAGGAACCCAAAAGGTTGGAGAAGTAACTGTAAAGCGATTTCGTGTGAAGCAAAATAGAAGAGCATTTCAATTTAGGATAATAAGCAAAGTGTTAACTAGTATGCCATGGCGCATACCTTGGCTTGAAAAATATTGGTTAAGGAAACAAGGACCTTTATGTCCTGATTTAGTACAATATATTATTAAAAATCAAAATGAATATGATGCTTTTCTATTTGTAACATATTTGTATTATACTACGGCATGTGCAATTGATAAGGTTGCTGATAAAAGTATATTAATACCAACAGCTCATGATGAACCATATATTTACTTTAAAACATACAGGAAGATTTTTGAAAATCCTAAAGCTATCGTGTACTTAACAGAGGAAGAGAAAAGGTTTGTGAATGGGCTATTTCATAATCAAAAGACACCGCATAAGGTGCTTGGAATAGGCGTTGATATACCACCTGCTTTAAATGTAGAACAGTTCAGAAGAAAGTATCAAATAAAAGAAGAGTATGTTATCTATGTTGGTAGGGTAGATGTATCTAAAAATTGCCAGGATATGTTTAACGATTTTATATCCTATAAGTCAGCATATCCTGGGGATTTAAAGTTGTTAGTAATAGGAAAAAGTTTTATGGATATACCTGAGAAGCCAGAAATTCAGTTTTTAGGGTTTGTAGATGAAGAGGACAAATTTAACGCCATCGCAGGAGCGAGGGCATTAATTATGCCTTCAAAGTATGAAAGTTTATCAATTTCTGTTTTAGAGTCACTTGCTATTGGAGTCCCAGTTTTAGTAAACGGCAAGAGTGAAGTATTAAAAGCACATTGTCAAAAAAGCAAGGCAGGATATTATTACACGAATCAAAAAGAATTTTATGATAGATTAAACGAACTAATAAGGGATGACAATAGTTATAAACAAATGTGCAAAAATGCAAAAAAATATGTTGAAGATAATTATCAATGGACTGGTATTATAGATGCTTATCAAGAATTGATAGAGTCATAGGATTAGGAGAAATAAAATGCGGACTATGAAAGAGTTATATGCTTATAGAGAAATGATATTTAGTTTAGTACGGCGTGATTTGAGAGGACGTTATAAGGGATCAGTTCTTGGTTTTTTATGGACATTTATTAATCCATTATTGCAATTAGGAGTATATACATTAGTGTTTTCTAATATCCTCCGAAGTGGAATTGAAGATTATTATTTGTTTTTATTTGTTGCATTAGTTCCTTGGATATTCTTTAGTACTTCTATTTCTGGGGGCTCAAGCTGTATATGGGCACAACAGGATATGGTTAAGAAAATATATTTTCCGAGGGAAGTATTACCGATATCGTTTGTTACTAGCCAATTTGTCAATATGTTATTGAGCCTAGTCGTAGTTTTAGTAGTTCTCTTAATATCTGGAAAAGGTCTTAATTTAGAAGCGCTTTTATTTCTTCCAATTGTAATGTTAGTAGAGTACATATTGGCACTGTCTATGACTATGATATTCTCAGCAATTACAGTGTATTTAAGAGATGTTGAATACTTATTGGGAATTGTTGCAATGGCATGGCAGTTTTTAACGCCGGTAATGTATTCATTAGATCAAGTACCTGATAATATGAAATTAGCTTTTAATTTAAATCCAATGACACCTGTAATAATAGCATATAGGGATATTCTTTATTACAAAAAGGTTCCTGAAATCAGTACGCTACTGCACGCTACTCTTTTAGGAATAGGATTACTTATTATTGGCTGGATAATATTTTCAAAGTTAAAAAAGCACTTTGCGGAGGAATTATAAATGAAGCCAGAGAATGCAATAGAAGTAAATAATATAACTAAGAAATTTAAAGTTTACTTAGACAAAGGTAAAACGATAAAAGAAAGGGTTCTATTTAAAAAAAGAAGAACATATGAAGAACGATCGGTTTTAAAAGGTATTAGCTTTGAGGTGAAAAAGGGAGAAGCCATAGGGTTAATTGGACACAATGGGTGTGGAAAAAGTACAACATTGAAATTACTAACAAAAATAATGTATCCGGATTCTGGAAGTATCGAAATGAAGGGAAGAGTTTCAAGTCTGATTGAACTTGGTGCAGGTTTCCACCCAGATATGAGCGGTAGACAAAATATATATACAAATGCATCTATTTTTGGTTTGACAAGAAAAGAAATCGATTCAAGGATAAATGATATAATAGCATTCTCAGAACTAGAAGAGTTTATTGATAATCCTGTAAGAACTTATTCTTCAGGTATGTATATGAGATTAGCGTTTTCAGTTGCCATTAATGTTGATGCTGATATACTTTTAATTGATGAAATTCTAGCTGTAGGTGATGTTAATTTTCAAGCAAAATGTTTTAATAAATTGAGAGAAATAAAAGCAAAGGGAGCAACAATTGTTATTGTATCTCATTCTCTTGGACAAATAGAGCAAATTTGTGAGCGTACAATCTGGATACATGATGGGGTTATAAAGTCTAGCGGAGCTCCTCGTATTATTCATCCTGAATATATAGACTTTATGGGGAGGAAGAGAACTGTAGATATTAAAGAGGATGTATGTGCTATTGTTAGGGAAAGTGTGAAGTTGGATACGATAGATGAAGAGAATACAAATGTAGAGGAAACCCCTAAACGTTGGGGAAATGGTAATGCTAAAATTATAAAAGTTGAATCATATGATAATGAACGGAATTTAAGGAATGTTTTTAAAACCGGTGAAAAAATAGAAATGAAAGTACAATATAAAGTAAAAAGTAAGGTTCATGATGCAGTTTTTGGAATCGGAATATTTAGAAGTGATGGAATTCAGTGTTATGGTACAAACACATATATTGATAAAGTTGAAAAATTTGATCTAACAAAAGATGGAATTGCCGTAATTTATTTAGATGATGTAAATTTGTTGGCTGGTGAGTACTTGATAGATATTGCTATTCAAAGTGATATTGGTATAGCAGTAGACTATTTCCGAGAAGCACATAAAATTGAGATATATTCATCAATAGAGGATATCGGAATATTTAGAATAAATCATAAATGGATTATACAATAAATGAGGTGATATATTGAGTAATTTTGTAAGTGAAATGGAACGAAAAATAAAACTTCGCAATGAAGCAAAGAAAAATAAAGGAATCAATACCTCTAATGAGGATAGAGCTGTAAATAGCTATTCAATATTACAACAACAATTAAATGATGCTATAGACCAAGCAATAGAAAGTAAAGATGTTTCCTACTATTCAGCATTGAGTGCCCATGGAAAACGGCTTGGTACTGTAACAATTTTGCTTAAAAGAGTGATAAGAAAACTTTTTAAAGTTTTTTTTGGTTGGTTAATATTTCCTATGATTAATAAGCAATCAAATTATAATGGCAAAGTTACTAATGCCATAAAATTAGAAAGTTATGTTAGTGCAATGCAAGAGAGAAGATTAAATGAGCTTGAGAATGTATGTAATAAATTAATGGGAGATAATATTCAGTTAGCAGATGTGAAAAGCATACAGGAGGAACGACTGAGTAAGCTTGAGAATA